>Ga0222714_10001411_pt1 | contig 27127 bp, 13 predicted proteins | sample C33_3DmetaG_FD_165048 | JGI IMG/M metagenome (GOLD analysis project Ga0222714, IMG submission 165048) | Estuarine water microbial communities from San Francisco Bay, California, United States - C33_3D | ecosystem: Environmental > Aquatic > Marine > Unclassified | place: USA: California...
ATATAATCGAAAATGGGAAAAGGGATCCACGAATGCAAAAAAATTCCGGACCCATAATTTCCGTCGTAGAGGTCGATCCGATAGATGGAAGTTATGTGATTAAGTTACCTGAGAGTGTCGTCAATGAACTCGGATGGTACGATGGGACAGAAGTCGTAATCTCGTTAGATGGCAATGAGATTATCGTAACAGACTTGGAAACTTACGAGAGTTTCTGATATAATACAGAATGATTCAGATAGATTTCCATGATTACTACTGAGCGGGTCTTCCATATCTACGATGGCCAATCTGTGGTTGCACACAATTTAACCGTCGATCAAATGGAAGATATTATCAGTAAACCAGGATGGTTTGCTGAGAAAAGAAAAAAGAAATTAGAAGTTGAGACTTTAGAGGTTCTCCCAGATCGTGAAGAACACTCGTATTGACATTATAGATACTATCAGTTATAATTCATTTGAAGTACACTATTACTCATGGCGAAAGGATTTACAGTAAAAGCGAAAACTCCCATCAAGAAAGCAGAGTCTGAATGGGACTATAATAAAGCACGAGAGATGGTCAAGGATAAGAGCGTTGTGTTCTGCCTGCCTGGTCGAGGGGTCTCTTATACATTTCTGAAGAACTTTGTTCAACTCTGTTTTGATCTTGTTCACGCCGGAGCTCAGATTCAGATCTCCCAAGACTATAGTAGTATGGTGAACTTCGCACGGTGTAAGTGCTTAGGTGCAAACGTACTCCGTGGTCCTGATCAGATTCCCTGGGATGGCAAACTGAAGTATGATTATCAACTCTGGATTGACTCTGATATTGTCTTCAATACTGAGAAGTTCTGGCAACTTGTTCTGATGGATCAGGACATCGCATCTGGTTGGTACTGTACCGAAGATGGCATGACTACCTCGGTGGCTCATTGGTTGGATGAAGATGCATTCGCTCAAAATGGTGGTGTGATGAATCACGAGACCTTGGAGACGATGAAAAACCGTCACAAGCCTTTCACCGTGGACTATGCAGGTTTCGGATGGTTGATGATTAAGCACGGTGTCTTTGAGAATCCTGAGATGAAGTATCCTTGGTTCGCTCCCAAGATGCAGGTCTTTGAGTCTGGCAACGTTCAAGATATGTGCGGCGAAGATGTGTCGTTCTGTCTCGATGCCAAAGAAGCAGGCTACGAAATCTGGTGTGATCCCCGTATCCGTGTTGGACACGAAAAACCCCGCGTTATTTAAGATTATGGAAATTAAGAAGCGTTCTGCTCCCAAGGAGGAGTTCTATAATATCTACCAGCGTGACCCCGGAAGCGGCGTCGAAACACTCGTAGATGAGGCCTTGACAAAGGATCAGTTTATGGATAAAATGGACTACTATGCCCAAGAGTATTATATGACTCAGGAAGCAAAGTTCGCACCTTCTTCCTTTCGGCATGAAATTTTTACTTATGAGGACTGATGGCTGTTAAATCTAAAGTTGGCACTTCTGCTCTGAAATTCCAACCCGGCAAACCCAAAATGACTTGTCAGGGTAATTCAAAGAACACACGTTATTCTGCTACTTCGCGAAACAAGGCTCGTAAAAAATATCGTGGTCAAGGTAAGTAATGATTGAAGAAGTTCTGCAATGGATCAAAGAAATCTCTCTTCAGAGACCTGAACTTAGTGGGTTTGCGGTTTGTCCCTTTGCAGAATCTTCCTCTTTCGAAGTAATTGAATCATCAATTTGCGATGTCTCCCCTGTAGAGGGTGTAGATGTCGCAATTTTTATTGTCGAACCATATTTGTCTTCAGAAATTCTAAGAGATTATCGTGCTCTGTACAATGGACTCTATCCAGAATACGAATTTTTAGAAGATGGAATGGACGAATCTACATTTTTGCGTGGTATTCAGACAAATTTTGGTAAGGCTAACCTTATGTTAGTCCAAAATAAATCTCATTTAAACAAAATGAGGGAATATTTGGGTAAAACCGAGTATTATACGCACTGGGATCCTGATATCATCAAACAGATACAGCGTCCATAAATATTTTCGGGATAGCAACCCCGTTAAAAGTTCTCTGAAAGGACTTTACGGAGGGCTAAAATGTCTAATCATCCAGTTCCCGACCACAATTCAGATATGATGAGGGAAGAATTTGGTACAAAATACCTCATCACAGATCCAAAATGCGATAAACTGCTCAGAGAAGTAGTTGGCGATCACAAACATGACCTGAAAAGGCAGACTTTGCTGCATGAAGGGATCAGAAATGACGAAGATTATGACGATTGGGAGTACGGAACTGAACCATGTTACGGTAAACCACTATAAATAGGTCAGATTCTTGTCTTTTCAATGGCGGCAAATAGGATAAGTAAGTCATTTAAAGATATTAGCTTGTCTTTTAAGCCACATCCCGTGACTAAGGACCTCCAAGTTCTTAAAAATGAGAACGCGATTCGTCGTGCAGTGAGAAATTTGGTGGAAACCATTCCATCTGAGAGGTTCTTTCAACCAACTTTGGGCACAAACATCAGATCAATGCTGTTTGACTTCGTTGATTATGGTTCTGCATCAACCATTGAGACTCAAATTTATGAAGTAATCTATGCTAATGAGCCTAGAGTTGATAATGTTAGGGTATCTGTAGAACCAAGACCCGACGATAATGAATTTGAAGTAACAGTCTTATTCGATATTGTCGGCCAAGCAGTAGCGGCGCAAGAATTTACCTTCATATTAGAAGCGACAAGATAAAAAATGCCACTCACTAAGTTCGCAAACCTAGATTTTGACCAAATTAGGACATCCATCAAGGATTATCTCCGTGCAAACACAAATTTCACGGATTTTGACTTTGAAGGATCCAATTTTTCGGTCTTAATTGACACGCTGGCATACAATACTTACATTTCAGCGTTCAATGCCAATATGGTGGCTAACGAATCCTTCTTGGATTCGGCAACTTTGCGTGAAAATGTCGTTTCTTTAGCTAGAAACATTGGATATTTGCCCAGATCAAGAACTGCGGCAAAAACAACGATAAGTTTTACGATTCCTTTTGTCGGAGAGAGTGGAACTTGCACTTTAAAGGCAGGTTTGGTGTGTGTTGGAGCGTATGACAACACATCTTACATGTTTTCTATCCCCGCAGACGTTACAACAACGTCACCTTTGACAAATCCTGCAGGTGAAACTAACGGAGCTAGGGTTGCAACGTTCACAGATGTAGAAATTTACCAAGGAACTTACTTAACAAAGAGATTTGTCATCGATGGATCGTTAGATCAGAGATTTATTCTCAATAATCCTCATATTGACACTACAACTCTCAAAGTAAGAGTCAAAGGGACATCCGAAACTGGTTCTGGAAGAGAATATACGTCTGTAGACAACATTCTTAACGTTGATGCCAACTCTGAGATCTATCTTTTACAAGAAGTACAGGATGAAAAGTACGAAGTTCTGTTTGGTGACGGAATTTTCGGGAAAAAACTTGAAAATGGAACTGTTGTTACATGTTCCTACATTGTAACTGACGGTGCAGACGGAAATGGACCTTCCCAATTCGACTTTTCGGCCGATTTGAGAACTTCTCTTGATTCTCCAATCATTCCCACATCTACAGTCACCGTAACTACCTCTAGAAACGCCCAGGGAGGCGCTGAAATAGAGACTTTGGAGTCTATCAAGTACTTTGCTCCAAGACTCTACTCAAGTCAATATAGAGCGGTTACAACGAGGGACTACGAAGCAATTATTTCAAACATTTATCCAGATACTGAGTCCGTTTCTGTTGTTGGTGGTGAGGAATTGGATCCTCCCGAGTTTGGAAACGTAATTATTAGTATCAAACCCAAAAATGGATCTTTTGTATCCGAATTCAATAAGCAACTGATCCTTTCCAAGTTAAAGCAGTATTCTTTGGCTGGTATCAACCAAAAGATCATTGATCTTAAGATCCTTTACGTTGAAATTGATTCTTTTGTATACTATAACTCCAGCAAGGTAACCTCAGCAAGTGATTTAAAGAAAAAAACTCTCGATAGTATCACTGAGTATGCTGCATCCATCGATCTGAACAAGTTTGGCGGCAGATTTAAGTATAGTAAGTTACTTTCTGTTGTTGATGGCACTAGTGATGCAATCACATCCAATATTACGAGAGTAATTATCAGAAGAGACCTGAGAGCTCAACTGAATCGTACTGCTCAGTATGAATTGTGCTATGGAAATGCCTTTAGAGCAATTGCTTCTGGCAAAAACATCAAGAGCACTGGATTTAAAATTCTTGGCGTAGCTGATACCGTATACTTTACAGATACACCAAATACAAATCTTAAGACTGGAGTCATTTCTATTGTCCGTCAGGTTAATGATGAAATTCTAGTCATCAAGAAAGACGCTGGAACAATTGATTATACAACAGGAGAGATTCTTATCTCTTCGCTTACAATTACAGAAACCACTAAACCTGATGGTGTAATTGAAATTCAAGCTGTTCCACTCTCTAACGACATTATTGGATTGAAAGACATCTACCTCAGTTTTGATGTTGGAAATAGCACAATAAATATGGTGAAGGACACAATTTCTTCTGGAGACCAAATTTCTGGAGTTGGTTTCCAAGTAACACCAAATTACGTTGACGGGACATTAACGAGGTAAGATGATTGAGACCGCAATTGATCAACGGGTCAAGATCAGTCAGCTGATCGAGGGACAACTGCCTGAATATGTTGTTTCGGAGTCTCCATTATTTGTTGATTTCCTAAAACAGTACTATGAGTCTCAACAATTCCAAAGCGGACCTGTAGATCTGCTTGAGAATATTGACCAGTACATCAAACTTGATAATTTGACTCCTGAAGTCCTTAATGGTAGGATTGGTGTAACTCAAAGCGTATCTGCTTCCGATACAACGATTTACGTCGAAAGTACCAAAGGATTTCCCAATGAGTATGGACTTATTGGTATCGGAAATGAGATTGTCAGTTACACTGGTGTAACGACAAATAGTTTCACTGGATGTATTCGTGGATTTAGTGGAATTACATCCTACAGATCTGGAACTGACTCTGAAAGTTTAGTATTCAAGACATCATCTGCGGCTTCTCACGATTCTGGTGTTATTGCCCAAAACCTCAGCACTCTTTTCCTGAAAGAATTTTTCAGAAAGCTGAAAATCTCGTTTGCTCCTGGTTTGGAGGATCAAGATTTCACGAGTGCTCTGAATGTTAACAATTTTATCAAATCGCTTCGTGGATTCTATGAAGCAAAAGGAACTTCTGATTCCTTTAGAATCCTCATGCGAGCGTTGTATAACGTAAACGCAAAAGTTGTAGATCTTGAGAGACTTCTCTCGAAACCATCTACAGCAAACTATAGAAATAGACTGACGCTGATCACCGATTTGATTTCTGGAGATCCAGAGCAATTAGTTGGTCAAACATTATTCCAAGATGAAAATGCTGCCACTGGAGTTGGTGCTGCGAGTGCTCCTATCTCCGAAGTTGAAGCATTTACTATTCAAAATAAGAGATACTATAAAATCTCCCTCTTCTATGGTTATGACAGCCCTCCAGCTGGATTCTTTGGTACATATCGTCAACCTGGAAAGACAAAGGTAGTTGGTTCTTATGCAACTACTGCAGACACTATCACAGTTGACTCTACAATCGGTTTCCCTGCCTCTGGAATAGCGATTGTAGGCAACAATACTATCACCTATGCCAGCAAGACTGTAAACCAGTTCCTAGGCGTTTCTGGCATCACTGAGAGCATTAGCGATGCAGCGGATATTCGCGAAAATCTTGTTGTGTATGGGTATGAGCAATCTACTCAGAACAAAGTTCAACTTAGGTTGACTGGTGTTTTAAGTCAGTTCAATGTTCCAGTTGGATATAACAATGCAGACGTTGGTGAAGAGATCAACGTAAAATTTGTTGGTAAGAAAATCAAGAATCCTGAGTCGAAGACATATATTGAAACGTTCTTCAATTCTTGGGAGTACAACCCGACAAACAGAGTTCAAATTCAAAGTTTTACTGGATCTGCATTTAAATTAGCACTAGAACTTGATAGAGTTCAAATGAGAACCGGAGATACGGTTCAGATTCTAGCTCGTGGTTCAAGCACTGTTTTAGGAACAGCACAAATTACCATTGATAATGCAGTCACAGCAACTAGTGATTGCACATTGTCTGGATCTGTGGTTTCTTCTCTGAATCCTTCAACTAAGTACGATATTCGCAGAACAGTTAAGAAAGCCACTTCTTCTACTGGTATTATCAAAAATGGCGAAGAAGTAATCTTATCTGACATTCAGAATACATACATTTCCAATGATGATCTGCATGGTTACGTTGCAAGTAACTCTTTACCCTCGTATCAGATCACAACACCCATCATTTCCAAAACTTTAACAGAAGCTTCTGTTGCTTCTGGTGGAGTTCAAGATGTAGATTCTAATGGATTGTATTCTGTATTAGCATTTGATACTGAAGTTCCATTCATCACTGGTGATGAAGTAATCTACAGAGCTGGAACTGCTTCAACCACTCTTGGTATGGTTGAAGGTTTTACTGGCGTTAAAGAAGGTCGTTACTTTGTAGAAGTACAACCAGATCCGAAGAAGGTCAAACTTTGTGTAGCTAGATCCTTCATCGACGCTCAAGACTACGTTACGTTTGCTCCTCTTCCCACTGGATCTGGAACACACGTCTTTACTCTTGCATCTCAGTCTGGCAAAGAGGTAGAACCACAGGCTCTACTCAAGAAATTCCCACTTTCTCAAGATCTACAATCTGGAGATAAGACTTTAACTTCTCCTGGACCTGTTGGAATCTTGCGTAATGGCGTTGAAATCATCAACCCAAGATCAGAAGAATTTATCTATTATGGACCTGTAGATAATGTTTCTGTATTAAATGGTGGAAATAACTATGATGTTTTAAATCCACCCACTGTTATTATCGGCAATCCCACTGTTTCGACAGGAACAACGGCTCTTGTTGAACCAGTTGTTATTGGTAGCATTCAAAGCGTATCAGTAGACCCACAAAACTTTGATATCACTGAGGTATTTTCGATCTCAGTAAGTGGTGCTAATGGTAAAAATTCTCAATTGGAACCAATTGTTGAGAATAGATATAGAGAAGTTGCATTCAATGCAGCTGATGCATTCTTTGGCGGTGGAATTAGCACGTCTACGGAAACCATCACATTCTTAGATGAACACAACTTTGTCACTGGACAGCAAGTTGTTTATGATAGAAATGGAAACAGTGCTCTTGGTATTGGAACTTTTGGCGGAGCAAATACTGATACTGGACTCACTCTTAACAGTGGTGGATCTTACTTCATCCAAAAACTAAACAATAAGTCTGTATATCTCTATCAAAGTGTTAATGATCTGAATGCAGGAATCAATACCATTGGATTTACCACAGTTGGTACTAGTGGTGTTCATAAATTTAGAACTTTTGATCAGAAGAGAACTCTTACTGGAGTAAGAGTAATCAATGGTGGTAGTGGATTTGCAAGCAGAAGATTAAGAGTAGAATCCACTGGAGTCTCAACATCTAAGAATACAATTACATTTACAAATCACGGATTTGCTAATGGTGAGATTGTTTCTTATGCTTCTACCACTGGAACGCCAATTAGCGGATTAAATACCAATAATCAGTACTATATTGTCAATTCCACATCAGATAGTTTCCAGCTTGCTGATGCTGGTGTTGGTGGAACTATTAAATCAAACTTCGACAGATCTATCCCTGTCAACTTTGAGTCGGTAGGTTCTGGATATCAAGAATTTAATTACCCAACAGTCGCTGTTTCTGTCAACGTTGCGTATGCAAATACAGTAGGTGTAATTACTGCTACTCCATCTATTCGTGGATCTATTGAACAGTTGTTCCTTTATGAAAAAGGATCTGATTATGGATCGAAGATTGTCGATTTTCACAAGAGACCTCTTGTATCTGTAGTCAATGGTACTGAGGCTCAGTTAAATCCAATCATTTCTAATGGAAGGGTTATCTCTGTTCAGATCTTGAGTGGTGGTAGAAACTACAAATCTGCACCAGATCTAAGCGTAATTAGCACCTCTGGAACTGGAGCAAAACTCAGAGCAGTTGTTAGTGGTGGTACTATCACCCAAGTAATCATTCAAAGTGGTGGTATTGGTTATAATCCAACAACTACTAGTATCAAAATTACTACCGTTGGTAGTGGACTTGTTGTCAATACGTCTGTAAGAAAACTCACGATCAACAAGACAAAGAGATTTGAAGAGTATGGTGGTGAGTTCCTGTTCAGTAATGAAGTTAATAAGGGTCTTGAGTACTCTATTCTTGGTTATAACAACACTCTAAGATCTGCGTTCTTTGATACCGATACAAATACACACTCACCTCTGATTGGATGGGCTTACGACGGAAATCCAATCTACGGATCTTATGGATATTCTGATCCCGAAGATTCTTCTTCTGGTGTAATTAGACTTTCTTCTGGATATGTTTTAAACACTGGTTTAGTACAAAACCGCCCAACTGGGTTTGCCGAAGGATTCTTTGTTGAAGATTATGAATTTAATGCATCTGGTCAACTAGACGCTCATAACGGAAGATTCTGCAAGACTGTCGATTATCCCAATGGCGTTTATGCATACTTCGCTACTTCTGAGATTGACATTTCTACTGGACAGTTAAAACCCCAGTATCCATACTTTATTGGTCAATCTTACAGAACAGTACCTGTAATTGAAAACCTGTATGGTAGAGAAGCGATTGATCAAAGCAATTTTGATTTCGATTCTGGCAATTATAGCAGAAATACTTATCCTTACCTTCTCGGTGAGGTAAATGCTGATAACGATTATATCTTAGAGTCTTACGAACTGGCCACCCAAAAGGCTGTTGTAGAATCTATTTCTACAGGAACAATTGAAGATGTAAGAGTTCTTGTTCCTGGCGATCGTTATGTCGTAAATGAACCTCTGTATTTTGATGAATCCTCCAGTGGTGGCGAAGGTCTTGATGTAGTAGTATCGGAAATTCGCGGTAAAGAAATAGTAGAAATCAATACAAACTATAGAGACTATAGTGGTATTGTTTTTGAAAAAACCAGCAACTCTGTAGTAACTGGAACAATCGGAACATATCATGATTTTAGAAATGGTGATACTGTTGTTGTTTCTGGTCTCAGCACCTTTGTAAGAGGCCTTTCTGGAAAACAAATTGTTGGAGTCACTAGCGCAACTGGATCTTTGGCAGAGCAAATTAATGCTGGAAGTGCTGGAGATATCATTGATATTAGACTCTCTTCTATTCCATCCTTTGTAAGTGTTGGATCTAGTGTTCTTATTGGTGCAGAATTGTTCAAAGTACTGAACAAACTCCCTGTACAAAATCTTTTAAGAGCAGAAAGATCTGGTGGTGGTATTTCTACTACTGGTGTTGCAGTATCTTTCTTAAGCAACACATTCACAATTAATTTGGAAACTGATGACTTTGAGTCAAGTACTCAAAGCACTGTTTACTTCAACGCATCGGAAACGGTTGGTATTGCAACCACCTCTGGTATTAGTGCTACTCTTTCCTACACTCAAGCTGGAGTTGCATCTGTAAGAGATGTACCCGCACAAACGATCTTTATTCAAGATCATCCATTCAAGACAAACCAAAGTGTAGTATTAACTACTCCCGCAACTGGTCAACCATTCGTTGTCAGGGCTGGATATGGTGCCACTCAATTCTTACCAACTGCTGCTGGTATTGCTCAAACTGTTTACGTTGTAAATGTAAGCAAAGATCTTATCGGTCTTAAGACTTCTCTTGGTGGTGAGCAGTTATTCTTCCTCGAAAATGCTCAGAACAGCAATGATTATAATTTCGTATCGGAATTTGCTGCAGTAACAGGAACTGTTCGTAAGATTGAGACAACTGTTGCTACTGCAGCAACACACCTTCTTAACACAAATGATATTGTTACTTTCCAAGTAAAACCAAAAGGAAACTTTGGTATTGGAGCCGCTTCTTCTGTTTCCCTGTCGTATAACGCTTTAGTTGATAGTGTTGTAGTAAACAGTGTTGGATTTAATTCCACTGGAATTAATACTGCTACCAATAGAATCACTCTTGCTTCTCATGGATTGTTGAATGGGGACAAGATTGTATATGAGGGAGTAGAACCCGCTGATGGATTAGTCAATGGTGCATATTATGTGTATGTAATCGATGAAAATACTTTCAGTCTTGCAAAAACAAAGGTAGACCTCAATTCGGTTCCTCCCGTTTTAGTTGATATTATTGGAATCGGAGCAACCCATACGATCGGACGCATTAATCCCCAAATCCCAGTAATTAGAAATAGAGATCTTGTATTTGATCTCTCCGACTCTACCCTTGCTGGTTATAAGATTAAGTTCTTCTACGACAAAGAGTTTAACAACCCAGTAGTTTCTATTGGCAACAGCAGTTCCTTTGAAATTCAACAAACTGGTACTGTTGGATCAACTGGTATCACAACCGTTGGATTTAGTTCTGCTTGGCCCTCCAAGTTGTTCTACAACTTAGAAAAGTCTGGTTATCTGTCAACTTCTGATACCGATGTAAACTCCTATTCTGAAATTAGTTACAGCAATAGCAAGTACAATGGTACTTTCAAAGTAACTGGAATTGGATCGACCACGTTCACCGTTGCTCTTGTAGATCAACCAGAAACAACTCGTTATAACCAGAATGATTGCGCCGAACTTAGATATACAACTAAGTCTAAATCATCGAATGGTGGAATTGAGAAAGTAAAAATTGTTTCTCCTGGATTTGGATTTGCGTCCAGACCAGACTATGTTGGAGTTGGAACTACTTCAAAGGGTATCAATGCTAACCTTGAAGCAAGTTCTGAGGCTATCGGAAGAGTAAACAGCACAAGAGTTGTGAATGCTGGTTTCGAATATCCTAGCGATAAAACACTAACTGCAGCTGCACTGATTCCTTCTTGGTCTCAGATATCTGACAACTTTACCGTTGTTGATGGCAACATAACTGTTGTTACTGGCGGAAAGAACTTTACCAATCCACCACAACTTGTCCTTGTAGATAGTGTAACTGGTAAGAACGCAGGTAACGGTGCATACAATCCCGTTATGAACGAAAACTCTATCGATTCCATTCAGGTTCTCAAGCAACCTACTGGACTTGCTGGAGTTGCTCACACCCTGTACACACTGTCTAATAGCAACGGTATTGTTATTACTAGTGTTGATAGTGTTTCATCTGGAATCGTCACCGTAACAATTCAAACTCCTGTTCTTGGATTTACAACGGCTCCTGTTGCGATTGGAGATAAGATTTTTGTAGATGGAATCTCCTTGTATTCAACTGGAGACTTTGATGGACATAACTCTAAGGATCATGGTTTCAGATTCTTTGAAGTTCAGAATGTAAATGCTGGTGCCAACCCAGTAACTGTTACTTACAGTCTTGCTGGCATTGCAACTCAATCTGTTGGTGTTGCAGTAACAAATACAAACAATACTGCTTCTCTTGTAAAATCTCAAGATTATCCAACTTTCAATGTGACAATTGAAAGAGAGAAGTTCCTCGTAAATGAAAAGATTCAAGTTAATGTTGGATCTGGATTCTTTGATACCGATCTAATTGTAGTTAAAACTCAAGGTGATATTCTTAAGGTAAAAGGATCATACGAACTGAAAGTTGGTGATAAGATTAAAGGAGTTTCCACTGGATTTATTGCAACAATTCTGATTCTCGAAAATTATGAGAGCACCTTTAAGGTATCTTATGAAGTTGAACAATCCTATGGATGGACTGATCAAACTGGATTCACTAACAGCGACATCTCAGTTCTTCCCGACAACGATTACTATCAGAATCTTTCATACACTGTTCAATCACCTCTTGAGTGGAACACGATCGTTGGCCCAATGAATCGTCTTCTTCACTCCACTGGAATGAAGAACTTTGCTGACATGGAGATCAAATCTCCAGTTTCTGCCGCTGCTACCGCAGGAATTAATACATCTGTTCTTGGTACTTCGATTAGACTTGACTACATCTTCGAAGGAAGAGCAGATCAAATCAATAACTTTGACCTTGCATCCGATATTGATGTTGTTGCTGGAGTATCTCCTGCAATCAAGATGCAGAACAAGAAGTTGTCTTCCTTTATCAAGTGTTTGACAAATAGAGTTCTGCTCATTGATGACATCTCAACCAAGTTCTCCAGCAAAGAGCTTAACAAAAGAGTATCTCAGATTATTACATCTTATCCAGTAAGTATTCCTTTCCAAAGAATGCTTATTCTTTCAAAAGATGTAAACAATCTATTTGAATATCAATTAAGCGAATTGATTGTAATGAACACCACTGAAGGTGTGTTCACACTGCAAAAGTCCGATACTAGAAGTGGAGATGATGATATTGTATCATTCTCTGCCGATATCAATGACGCCGGAGTTATCGATATTTCTGCAACTCCTGTTGCTGAAGGTGTTAACTACAACTTTAAGGTTATTCGACAGTTGTTCGATTCCAACGTTGGTGGAGTGGCCACTCTGGGAGTCGGTATTGCCTCTGTAACGGGTGTTACAACTTCTGTTGGTGTCGGTGCTACTTTGACCCTGTTCAATGGCAATACAAGCGATTTAGAAGGGTTTACAGCACACGTTGCGATTACCAGACCATCTGATCAATATGGAAACTATCATGAAGTAGTTGTTGAGCATGATGGAACTGATACTTATCTTGCTGAATTTGGTTACGATACTGGATACAGTGAAGGGGGTATTTCAACATCCTTCATTGGAACATTCAGATCCTACATCGATAGTGGAGTACTCAAATTAGATTACACTAATAATGGATCTGAAGATATTGTTGCTAGAGTCAGAGTCGTTGGACTGAATAATATTAGTGCTGGCGTATCTACACAAGCATTCAAACTGGTAATTCAAGATTCTGGAACCGAAAGAAGTGCAAGATACGAAAGTAGTGGTGCATCTGACACTATTACTGGACCTGGATATGCTATCACAGCCGTTGGATTCTCGACGGACACAGATCTGGCAGTTAAGTCTATTGTAAGAGTTGCAATCGGCAATAGTGTTAATGTTTCGCAGGTAATTTTCTCTGGCGATAAGAACAGAAACAGAGGCGATCTTACAGAGTATCCTCAGTTAACTGTTGGTGATTCGATTGGCCTCGGAACGTTTGGAACCAAGTTCAGTGGTAGTCATACACAACTGATTTTCTATCCAGATGCACATCAAGGTGTTGCTACAATTACCGCATACCATGAAGTCTTCTACAGAGATCAAGATGCAAACGCTGATGTAATTCCAAATATTAGATTCGGAAGAGTTATTGATACCTATAGTGAAGAATTCTATAATCAAGGTGATCAACTTAACTTTGAACTGGCCACCGATGGATATCCCATCTACGCTAAGGTATTCAATCCCGCTAGTGTTACAACTCTAAATCCCGCAACTGGCGTATTTACGATCAAGAATCACTTCTTCAACAACGGACAAGAGTTGAATTATATTCCAGAAAGCACTGTTGTTGGTGTTTCTTCCGTTGCACTTTCTATTGGATCCACTCTTGCTGGTGGTGGTGATGGAATCGGAGATCTGATTATTGGATTTACTACAATCACAGGTCTGACCACAACTGGAGGAATGGCCGTTTCTCAAGAGATCATCGGTCCTGGAGTTCCTAACGGTGCAACAATCGTAAGCATTGGTTCTAGTGCAAAGTTCTTTGTTGCAAATAGCAATGGAACAAATGTTCTTACTGGTATTGGAAATACTACAATATTCGCACTCAATGAGACAATTGTTTCCAATACAGATTACACTGGATTTGGAACAATCACCGCTATTGGAATTAATTCGATTACAGTTGCTAATACTGTTCCTACAGGAGTTGGTAGCGCATACTATTCTACCGCTTTAGCACCATCCATCACGATTTCTTCCGCTGGTGCTGCAACTACAATTAGACAGACATTTAGATCTGGCATTACGACTGATGTTATGCCATCTACTGTTTATGCAATTAAGATTACAGAAGATACCTTTAAGTTAGGCACTAAGAAAGACTTCGCACTTTCAGGAATTGGTATTACCTATACTTCAGTTGGTTCTGGTAATGCTCACGTTCTTGATACAACTAAGAAACTTGAGAAATCCCTCATCACTTTAGATGGAGTCAACCAAGCACCAATTTCTTACGCAAACCTCGCATTTGAATTAAGAGAAACAGTAAGTGCTGCAACCACTTATTTCGCAATCAGCGGAATCAGTTCTGTTCAACCAGGAGATCTTCTCAAGGTTGGTCAGGAATTGATGAGTATCAACAACGTTGGACTTGGCACCACATCTGGAGATATTTCTGGAATCGGAACATTCTTCGTTGTCAACGTACTGAGAGGAGCAGTTGGAACAGCTGCATCTGCTAAGACCGATGGAGATACTGCAAAGATTTACAGAGGATCTTACAACATTGTAAGAAATAAAATTCACTTTACCAATGCTCCCAGTGGAACAGGATCTGAGGGTTCATTTGATGAGAGAAATCTTTCTCCAGCAAACTCCACTTTCGGAGGGCGTGTTTATCTGAGACAGGATTACACAAACAACGCACTATTTGTTGATGTTTCCAATCAGTTTACTGGTTTAGCCAAGACATTTACTCTCAGGACCGATGATGACAATCCAGTTGGATTTGAAACAGGTGGTAGCGTATTGTTCCTGAATGGAATTTTCCAACCACCCACAACACTTAACAATACTGGCAAATCCTACACTCTTGAGTCTACTGTTGCTGGAGTAACAAGCGCGGTATTCAATGGAGTAAGACTTATAGATGGTTCTCCTTACACATCTGATACAGATGTCAACACAAACGAAATTCCTAGAGGTGGAATCATCGTTTCTCTCGGAAGCACTGGTGGAACTGGAATTGCACCTTTAGTTGGTGCTCAGTACAGAGCAATCACTGGAGTTGGTGGCACTATCGAAACTCTTGTTGGTTTTGGTACTACTCTCGGAAGAACAGCACTTTCAATCAGCACGGCTTCTTACAACAATAATACTGGTATCATGGAAGTTACAACAACTTCCGCTCATGGACTCAGTGGAACTGGCGAACAAGTTTATATGATTGGTCTTGAGTTTGCATGTGGTGCTGCTCATGCTGGTGTAACAACTACTATCTTCCCAGATGGAACAAGAGGTCATGTATTTGAAGTTGTTGGGGTTGGATCCACGACCATTTTCTCGGCTGACATTGGCATCAGCACTATTGCTCACGATTATGTTGGATCTGGTACTATCTACCAGCACAACATTTCTCTAAACAACGGTTCTGGATACAGAGGACCAGTTGCTGTAGCAATCACCGATCTTGGTACTGGAGTTGGCGGCACAACTGGTTATGGTGCTGTAATTAGTGCAACTGTTGGTGCTGGAGGAACTCTAACACTCAACATCAATAATCCTGGTGTTGGATATAACAACCCAGCAGTCATCATTCCCGATCCAACCTACTCCAATCTCAGAATTGAAGGTGTGTCTAGACTTGGAATTGGTGCAACAACAGATACTGGATTTGGTTGTGTAATCAGTCTGGAAGTCGGTGCTGGTCAAACAACAGTCCATGATGATTATCATTTTGTCAATGGATTCGTTCTTAACAACCCTGGTTATGGATTTAGAATCGGAGATGTATTCAAACCAGTTGGTTTGGTTACGGCTGTTGGTGCTGGAGCATCCTATACAGACTTCGAATTGACTGTAGAATCCATTTATAATGATACATTCTCTGCATGGCAGTTTGGACAAATTGATTATATTGATTCTATCAAAGATCTTCAGGATGGACAGAGAAAGAGATTCCCTCTTAATCAGAATGCACAACTGTTGAGTTTCCAGAGAGATGCCGAAATTGCATCTTCCGCAGCAATTGATCTCGCCAACGTTCTACTCATTTTCGTTGATGGCGTAATTCAAGTTCCTGGTGTTGCATATGAGTTTGATGGTGGAACCAGTTTCTCCTTCACCCAAGCGCCTTCTCCCGAATCTGATATTGAAATCTTCTTCTACAGAGGAACTTCTGGAACTGATAGTTTCCAAACTTCACAGTCCGAAACCATCAAGGCTGGTGATACTGTAACTCTTAGAAAACTTGGACAAAGTGATGGAACTATCACACAAGATTCCAGATTGGTTCAAGAAGTTGCTTCTGCCGATAAGATTAATACAAATATCTACGTCAATCAGGGAATCAATGAAACTATTTTCAGACCTCTGGATTGGAGAAAGCAGAAAACAGATAGGATTGTAAACACTGAAATCATTAACAAGACTAGAGATTCTCTCGAAGGACTCGTCTATCCCACAGCAAGACTCATTGGAGACTTGACTGAAGGAGAGACTGACATCTTTGTCGATAATGCAAGATTCTTCCAATACGAAGAATATGCTGATGGGGCTCCTGCTGGTACAGTTGTTTCTACAGATTTAATTATTATTGATCCCACCGAAAATGTTAGTGCTTCCATTGAGGCAGTTGTTGTTGGCAATTCCCTGACATTCAACATCGTAAATGGTGGGTCTGGTTATGCAGGAACTTCTGTTGCTCTTGGAATTGCAGCTCCCCCAAGAGTTGACAACGCCAAATATGGAATCATTGGTGTTGGAACCACTGCTGTTGCTAGAGGTATCATCAGTGGCGGATCCATTACTAGTGTTGATGTATACAACGCTGGTGGTGGTTATACAAACGCTCCCAACGTACTTGTACCAAACAACACAGTCAAGACAGACGTACTAAACAGTGCGGACGTTATCATTGGTTATGTTGGCGTTATCACTGGTATTGCGGCAGTTAGTGGACTTGGAGGAGCGACTGTTGCTATCGAGTTCCAAACTGACTATACAAATTCCTTGGTTTCTACTGCTGAACTGGATTCTCTGCTTGTTGGATATCCAATTTATGTTTATGACACAACAGTTGGATCTGGAATTACTGCAATTGATGTCCTAGATACAGACACAGTTGGTATTGGTACAACCTTTGCCGATGCTGTATATAAAGTCGCTGGAATTTACAGAAACTCCAATGTCGGTGTCATTACTTGTAACATTCTTAGCACAACGGATACATCTGGACTTGCAACTACAGGAACCCTAAACGTACCTGTTGGCCGCTTCTCCTGGGGAAGAATTGGTCAGGGTTCTAGAGAAACGACGGCCGTCGCGTTCGCTGTTTCTTCTTACACCACAAATTCTGGACTGTCTACCTACCCAATTGTTCAAAGAAGAGGGTTTGGATTAAGAAACTCCGGTGCTCTGAAAAAACAGGTCTCCAACTAACGTATAAATATCACCATAGGAAACTAGATTCAAAATGCCTGCGCTGGTAACTGATCAATTTAGAATTTTTAATGCGAACAATTTTGTTTCGTCTATTGAAAATTCTGACAACTCATTCTACATCTTCCTAGGGTTAGCGAATCCAACTTCGCCGGCTATTGGTTTTGGTAGAACTAGCAATTGGAATACGGCAACCACTGGTGCGCCTTCTCCTATCGACAATATCAATTATACGAATCATTCGTATGATACGATGCTGTTTGGAAAGAAGATCACTTCTTCCAATGTTAGAAGACTTGTCCGCAGAGTAAACTGGTCTCAGGGAACAACCTATGAGATGTATCGTCATGATTATAGCGTAACGAATCCTTCTCCTATTACTGGTTCTACACGTTTGTATGATGCAAGATACTACGTCATCAACTCAGACTACAGGGTCTATATCTGCATCGACAATGGATCCAGCGGTACTAATCCTAATGGCAACGCTTCACAAGACGAACCCACTTTCACTGACCTCGAACCTTCAAAAGCAGGTGATAGTGGAGATGGCTATGTCTGGAAGTACCTTTACACCGTTGACCCATCAGATATCATTAAGTTCGACTCTGTAGAGTATATCTCGGTTCCTGGAAATTGGAGTTCTTCCACAAATTCTCAGATTCAATCGGTAAGAGAGAACGGTGACTCGACGATTAACAACAACCAACTGAAAAAAGTTTATATTGCAAATGCTGGATTCGGTTATGGTGTTGGTCTTGATAGAGAGGTAGATATTCTCGGTGATGGTACTGGCGGCAAGTGTGTTGTTAGTACAGATACATCTGGTAGAATCACTGACGTTCAAATTTCTCAAGGTGGTCAAGGGTATTCTTACGGAATTGTAGATCTCGGGCCTCTGCAGGGAAGCACTCTTTCTCAACTTGCAAAATTGGTTCCTATCATTCCTCCTTCTAGAGGACATGGATACGATCTGTATAGAGAACTTGGAGCAGATAAGGTTCTCCTCTATGCAAGATTTGACGATTCTACCAAAGACTTCCCCATCGATACCACTTTTGCACAAATTGGTCTCGTAAAGAATCCAACTTCTTTTGGTTCAACAACTGTATATACTGCCAATCAGTATTCGAACCTCAACGCTATTAAATTGTCCACCAGTTCGGGGACAATCACTGTTGGCGATGAAATCCGTCAAGTTGTTGGAACATCTACGGCAGTTGGTTATGTAGCTTCTTACGATACAGAGACAAGCATCCTGAAGTATTATCAGGACAGATCCTTGTATTTCAGCCCTATCTATGGGGATCAAACTGATTATGTTGGCATCTCTAGTGAAGCTAAGGTACTCGACTTTGCATCTTCTGCACAACCAATCACTACTGTTGGTGGGTTTAGTGGATCAGTTGATACTGGATTCTCTGGAATCACAACTATTATCAATAACAGGACTGTAAACCTCGGAGTGAATTTCACTTCTGGACTTGCTAATCCTGAAATAAATAAGAGGACGGGCGAGATCTTGTATTTGGATAACAGAACTTCTGTTACTCGAAATTCTCGCCAAAAAGAAGACATTAAGGTAATTCTGGAATTCTAAGACGATGCCACAAAAGACGAATCTGAATGTAAGTCCTTACTATGATGACTTCGGCATTGATAAGGATTTCTATCGAGTCCTATTTAAACCAGGATTCCCCATTCAAGCTAGGGAACTCAATAACATCCAATCTATTCTACAGAATCAAGTAGAACAGTTTGGTAATCATATTTTTAAAGACGGCACTGTAGTAATTCCTGGTGCAGCGTCTTTTGATAATCAGTATTACGCAGTTAAAATCGACCCAATTCATGTTGGGGTAGATGTATCGGTTTATATTGATAACTTCATTGGCAAGAAAATCAAGGGTCAAACAACCCAAATTACGGCCACAGTTGTCAATGTACTTCAGTCGTCGGAATCTGAAGAAAATCAATTAACAATCTATGTCAAGTACAAGGACTCTGGTTCTAGTCTTAGTGTAGCATCTTTCCAAGATGGAGAAATCCTTCTTGCTGAGGAAGACGTTGTTTATGGAAATACCACTATTACTGGTGGATCTACTTTTGCTCAGTGTATTGCTTCTGGAGCAACTGCAATTGGATGTGCTGCCCACATTGATGCTGGCATCTATTTTGTAAGGGGAATTTTTGCTCAGGTATCAAAGCAAACTTTGATCCTTGATCAGTACAGCAATCAACCCGAGTATAGAGTTGGTCTTGATGTAATTGAAACTATTGTAACTGCTAAAGAAGATAGTTCTTTATATGATAATGCGAGAGGATTTTCTAATTTCGCTGCTCCTGGAGCAGATAGATTCAAAATCGAACTCAAGCTTGCTAAGAAGAGCATTACCGACAGAGAAGACAAAACTTTTATTGAGATTTTACGACTTACTGAAGGAAGAGTCGAAAAGATCGGATTAAAAACACAATATAATCTCATTAGAGACTATTTTGCAGAGAGAACTTATGATGAGTCTGGAGACTACTCTGTAGAAGATTTTGAAATTGCTGTCAGAGAGACTTTAAATGATCGCAAAGGAAATAGCGGTCTATTTTATGACACTCAAAAAACATACAGCGGAAACACTCCATCCGATAATTTAGCATCCATTACGGTTGGACCTGGAAAAGCGTATGTAAGAGGTTATGACATTGAAAACTTTGGCACTAAAGTTATCGATGTTCAAAAACCAAGAGATACTAAATCGACAACGGCCAACGTTCCCTTTAATATGGGCAACGTTATCAAGGTCAATAACGTCGTAGGACAACCTGTAATCGCTCTCAACACGACTCAAGTAGTCAGTCTGTACAACACACGCAAAACGACTAGAGTCGCCACAGGAGCGCCCTCAGACGGCACTCTGATCGGTCAGGCGAGAGTATATGCTCTCAATACTGATGACCAGAATTATACTGGCGATGAGACCGTATTTAATTTAACCTTGTGGGATGTACAAACATATACGCAGATTACCTTAAACGTTGCTGGTGATTCCGTAAGTATTCCTGCAACATCATTTATCGAAGGCCTTAGCAGCGGTGCTAGTGGTTATGTTGTAACAGCAGCATCTGCTGGCAATAGAACAATCACTTTGTCTGAGGTTTCGGGAACTTTCCAAGAGGGTGAAACCATTAAGATTAATGGCGTAACCGAAAATCCTAGATCAATTATAAACATTAGATCTTTTACAACCAAAGATATTCATTCATTATGGCAAGACACCAGTGCGGTGTCTGGTTACGCAGTTGACTTCTCTGCAGACGTTGTTATGTCTGCCAGAACTCCTCTTGGTTTTAAAGTTACGGATGATGTAAGATTCAGTGCAAATGGAGCAACTGGACTTACAACTGTAACAAGTCCTGGTAGAACTTTCTCTGGAATTTCTACTGACACTATTGTTAGATTCCAAAACGTAAACAAAGCTCTTCCCACTTTTGCAAGAGTTACTGATGTCACCACCAATGGATTGGTGATGACACTGACTGGTGTAACAACAGTCAATAATGTTTGTGATGGTGGACTTCCCGCAGCTGTTGGAACTTACAGAATTGAGGAAATGATTCCTCAATTTACAAATCCACAGGATGCATATTTGTTTGCTCCTATTGGTAAGAAAAATGTTGCTCAAGTAGACATTGGCACTTCCAATCTCTCTATTGTTCATCAATTTACTGGAGAGAGCACAAATGGAAGTGGAGAACTGACAATTGATGCATCTGCTTCTGGAATCACCAGTGCATTCTTCGAAACTTATGATCCCGATAGATTTGTCGTTTCATACTCCGGTGGAAACACTGCCGATTTAACGGGTGGACAATTCTCGCTGACTAACGATGCCACCACGATCAATGTTACTGGATTAACAGCATCTCAGTCAAACATTGTTGTTTCTGCCACTCTTAAGAAGAGAGGAATCAAGAATAAAATCAAGAACTTCACCAGAAGTTCTAAGCGTTATGTAAGACTTTCCAATCTGACAAGTGCAGGTATTACCACTGGTGTAAACAACGGTCTTACCCATAACAAGTTCTATGGTCTGAGAGTTGAAGATAAAGAAATATCTCTCAACGTATCAGATGTAATTAATATTGTTGCAGTTTATCAGTCGAATGGATCCCTCGATCCTTCTTTTGATAATCTTGTATTCCAAACTGGATTAGGTCTTGATAGCAATGCTGTTCTCGGTGAATATATTCTCGGCGGAACAAGTGGAGCACTTGCACAGATCGTAACAAGATCAAGTTCTACGACAATTGAGTTTGTATATCTCAACTCTTCTAAGTTCATTGTCAATGAAGATGTTAAGTTCTTAGAGTCCAATATTGTTGGAACAATTCAAGAGGTAAATCTTGGTTCTTACGTCGATCTGACAAGCAACTATACTCTTGATACTGGCCACAGAAAACAATTCTGCGATTTCTCAAGAATTGTTAGAAATACAGGAAAGCCTCCTTCTTCCAAGAGATTAGTAATTGTTTATGATCATTATACTGTCCCCAGTGTTGATACTGGAGATGTCTTTACTGTAGGATCATACACAGCATCTCAGTATACTGATGGCATTCCCACTTCTGAGTATTTCGATAGACAAACTGGAACGTTTAAGACAATTAGACTTTCTGATACTCTTGACTTTAGACCAAGAGTTACTTCTTGGAGTGTAGAAACATCCTCCCCATTTGCCTTTGCAAGCAGAGCATTCAATGGATCTGGAAATACAACCACTTTAGTTCCTAAGTCTGGAGAAACATCAATCATTGATTACTCCTACTACCAAGGAAGAATTGATAGAATTGTTCTTGGTAAGAATGGAGAGTTCCAAGTTATTAAGGGTGCTCCTAGCGATAGTCCAAAAACACCTCTCAATTCTGAAGAGGCTATGGATATTGCAATCCTGGAGTATCCTCCCTATCTGTATGATGTAAGAGATGTAAAGATTACAACTATCGATAATCGTCGCTATACAATGCGCGATATTGGTGATCTTGATGATCGTCTTACCAATTTGGAGATTACAACTTCTCTGTCTCTTCTCGAACTCGACACATCTACTTTCCAAGTAATTGACGAGCAAGGTCTGACTAGATTTAAGTCTGGATTCTTTGCAGATGACTTCAAGAATCAGGACTTTATTGATTATGGTATGCCTGATACTCGTATCACAGTTGACACAGATCTCAAGGAATTAGTTGTTGAAGATACAACAGTAACTATTCCTGTTCAGGTCGCAACTGCTAGCACTGCTGCCGATTCTCTCATCGACTATAGTGCAAATATTGATCTTATCGATTCTAATGTCGTTAAGAGAGGAAACAAGATTCAACTGGCTTATCAGGAAGAAACTTGGATTGAACAACCTCTTGCTACAAGAGTTGAAAATGTAAACCCATTTAATTTGATTGAGTGGGTTGGATCAATCTCTCTGACACCAGCCGTTGATAGTTGGGTTACTACTATCTTTAGAAGCGGTGGATTCCAAAGAGTTCCCAATTTCCAAAGAAGAGGACAAACAGTTACTAGTACATCTGTAAGTGATGTTGGAGATCCTTGGATTAGATCCAGAAACGTTAAGAATAAGACCACTGGATTCAAACCATTTACAAGATACTATCAATTCCTCGACGGTGTTAGTGGACTTGATTGGATTCCCAAACTAATTGAAGTCACACCTGTATCTGGAACTTTCCAAGTTGGCGAGACGGTTGATGGATTTGATGCTGCTGGTAATAAAACTATTACCTTCAGAGTTGCTCAGCAAAACCACAAAGAAGGTCCATTCAACAATCCCGATAGAAAGTACGATGTAAGCCCTTATGATAGAACTCTTCTGATGGGTTCTCTCGACTCTTACAACAGTTCTTCTGTACTTGTTAACGTCGATATTGACGCATTGTCTGAACAGGCTGGTGGTTCTTATTCTGGTTATATTGTTACTGGAGGAAGACTCGTTGGTAGAACAAGTCAAGCTCAGGCAACAATTAACAACAATAGAGTTGTAACGGATAACTACGGAACCATCATCGGTGCTTTCTTCTTTAGAAATCCAAACAGCACTCCTGCTCCTGCACTGAGATTCCCAACGGGAACCAAGACATATAAGTTGTCTTCCAGTTCTACTAATGCAGAACCTCTTCCTGGAAGTCTGCTGATTAGTTCTGCTGAAACTTCTTACAGAGCAACTGGAATCATAAGAACTATTACGCAATCTGTAATTGCATTCTATGATCCTCTTGCCCAGTCATTTACAACTGACTCTGATGGTGGTTATATCACATCAGTTGATATTTTCATGGGCAACAAGGATACTGCTTCTCCTCTCCAAGTTCAACTTAGAACTATGGAATTGGGAACTCCAACTAGAAAGTTGGTAAGTGATGATGCTGAAGTTGTTCTTGAACCTGATCAGGTCAATACATCCAGAACTGCTGATTCTGCAACAAGAGTAACATTCCCAGCGCCCATCTATCTTGAGCCTAATACTGAATATGCAATTGTGCTTCTCTCCCCATCCAGCGATCAGTATGAAGCTTGGGTGGCAAGAATGGGTGAGAAGACTGTAAATACCTCCACTCTGCCAAACGTAGAGGGTGTTGTTTACGCTAGACAGTATGGTGCAGGATCTCTGTTTAAGTCTCAAAATGGGTCTATTTGGACTGCATCTCAGTATGAAGACATGGCGTTCAGAATCTATAGAGCTAGATTCACTTCTACTAGCGGAACGGCATTCTTCTATAACCCTGTTCTCGATCAAGATGCCAACTTAGTTGTTGGACTTGATAGAAACTCCGTTACAACGCATCCTAGAAAACTGACGGTTGGAATTACAACCATATTAGATTCTGCTCTCAATCCAATTATTAAAATTGGACAGAAAGTTGGAACTGCTGGAGTTAGTACTAACATTACTGGTTTCATCGAACAGTTTGGCGGTCCTATTCAGACTCTTGCTGTTAGTGGAGTTGGTACAAACTATATCAATGGATCTTACAGCAATGTTACTCTCATTCCTGAATCTGGAAGAGGATCTGGTGCCACTGCATCGGTAACTATTGCTAATGGTCAATTGAGTTCTGTAACTGTTTCCGCTGCTGCAACAGGAAACGGATACGTTGTTGGAGATACACTTGGTCTCACAACATCGTTGGCTGGTGGAAGAGGCATTAACGCTAAAGTAACAGTTAATGCAGTTTACAACTCTGATACCATTTACGCAACAAATGTCCAAGGTGAGAACTTCACCGCAGCTGGTCCTTTACTCTGGTTCCCCGATTCTGGAGAAACTGGTATTGCTTTGACCAATGTTACCATTAGAAGTTCTTCTGTGACGAGTGCCATCAACGAAGGAAATGTTATTGAAATTGAAAGTCCTTCTCATGGTAACGTAACAAGCGCAAACTATGTTTCTCTGAGAGGATTAAGACCCGACTCTGATCCTGTTAAACTGCAAAGTGATTTGTCTGTAAGTGCCACAGCAATTTCTGTTGCAAATACAACACCCTTTACATCCTTTGAAGGAATTTCCACTTCTGCTGGTTACGTTAAAGTTGGCGCTGAAATCATTTACTACAACAGCATCGGGTCTGGAACTCTTGGCATTGCGACCAGAGGAGTTGACAATACAACCGTTCAAACTCATTCCGCAGGTGCCGATGTCTACAAGTATGAATTGAATGGCGTATCTCTGACCAGAATTAACACTGACGTTAAGATGCCTACTACGGCTGGTCTGCAAGAGCAAAAGACATTTGATAAGTATTATCTCCAGATTGATCGTCCTGCAGGAAGACAGACTGGCGATACTCAACTTTCGTTTGCTGATGAGAAGACTGCTGGTGGAGAAGGTGCATGGGCATCTAAGAATCTCCAGTTCAGTGCCATCACCCCAAGATTCATCATCAATACTCCTGGTCAGAATACAACCGTTAGTGCATCTGTCAGAACTACTTCTGGCACAAGTCAGAGTGGAACTGAGGCATCGTTTGTTGATCAAGGATATGAATCCATTGTATTGGATCAATTAAATACCTTTGACACTCCAAGAATCGTAGCTTCTAGAGTTAACGAAACAACGTATCTGTCGGATCTTCCCAAGAATAGATCTCTGACTGTTGGTGTTAGTTTTGAATCGGCAAATAAGTATTACTCACCTCAAATGAGAACTGATGTTGCCAATGTCATTCTCAAGAGAAATAGAATCGATTCCCCAATCGGTGATTATGCAACTGATAGCAGAGTCAATTCTTTGAGTGATGATCCTCATGCCAGTGTTTACATCGGGCCCAGAATTCAACTGGAAAATCCCGCAACCTCTATTAAGGTTCTGATGGGTGTAAACAAACCAGAAACAAGTGACGTAAGAGTTCTCTATAGACTCTTTAGAACTGATTCTGGAGAGACTGACCCAACATTTGAGTTGTTCCCTGGATTCTCGTTTGCCGACACTAATGTCGCAGATGGAACATCCGATACAAGAATTCTTCCCAGTTTTGGTGGAGAGTATGTTGAGCATGTATTTACAGCAGATAACCTGGATAAATTCAATGCTCTGCAAATCAAGATTGTTCTTTCTGGAACCAACGAGTCAGAACCTCCATCGATTAAAGATCTTAGAGTTATTGCACTTGCTTAATTATGATTAATCCACATAGTCTGTTATTGGAATACCATTATGGTAAACCATCCGGTAACTTAATTTCGGTGGAAGGAAATCCCTCTCTCAAGAGGGATCCAGAAACCAATGCAATTTTAAATACAAACAACCAAGGTTACGAAGAGTACATCCGTAATCGGGACAACAGAAAGTCTCAGACAGACGAGATTGAAAGCATCAAAGAAGAAATTGCTGAATTAAAATCTCTCATACTTCAAGTTCTGAATAAATAGTTTGGATCTTGGTATGACGAGTAGTAATGGCTGTTTACGTCGCCAACCTTACAATTAATAAGGGCGCTGACTTTAATGTCACATATACCATTGAGGACCCAACTACTAATTCTCCGTTAAGTTTAGTTGGGTATGCTGCTTCTGCACAGTTGAGGAAGACGTACTCTAGCACAGGTGTAACAACCTTTACTACTTCAGTCACGGATGCCGATGGAGGTAAGATTACTATCGCCTTGTCGGACGCCCAGACCTCCGCGTTGAAAGACGGGAGACATGTTTATGATGTCGTTATTACATCGCCCGCAAACTATCAAACAAGAGTTGTTGAAGGCAACGCCATTGTTCGACCTGGAGTAACCAGATGACAAACTATTCTGTACGATTAGGTTCAACAAACGCGATTAAGGTAAGATCAACTTCCCTGATTGCAGGAGATACCAACTCCTTAGCTGCATTGTCTGACGTTGATATCGTAACGAATGGTCTTTCTGATGGTATGGTACTAGTTTACAATGCTAGTACAGGTAAATGGCAATCAACAGCAGAGATAACAAGCGGTGCTTCTCGTAACATGACTATTAACGGAGGAGTCTTCTAAAAATGGCATCCATAATCAAAATTAGACGTACACTAGGAGTTAGTGTACCAGATCTAGCACCTGGCGGCGAAGGTACGGCCCAAGGTGAACTTATCTACGTTTACGACAGTAGTAATGTAGGTTCAGGTAAAACTTACAGAAAACTGTATATTGGTCACCCAGATGGAACAGCAGATGCTCCCATCCCCATCGGTGGTGAATACT
>Ga0222714_10001412_pt1 | contig 27104 bp, 64 predicted proteins | sample C33_3DmetaG_FD_165048 | JGI IMG/M metagenome (GOLD analysis project Ga0222714, IMG submission 165048) | Estuarine water microbial communities from San Francisco Bay, California, United States - C33_3D | ecosystem: Environmental > Aquatic > Marine > Unclassified | place: USA: California...
CCTGCTCTTCCTCCAAGGATTCCACAACTGGACCCTGAATCCTTTTCATATGATGGGAGTTGCTGGTATACTGGGAGGCGCACTACTCTGTGCAATTCATGGTGCAACAGTTGAGAACACACTTTATGAAGACAGTGATCAGTCGAACACATTCAAAGCTTTTGAACCTACACAGGAAGAAGAAACGTATTCAATGGTTACTGCGAACCGATTCTGGTCACAGATATTTGGTATTGCTTTTAGTAACAAGCGTTGGTTGCATTTCTTCATGTTATTTGTTCCTGTCATGGGTCTTTGGACTTCCAGCATTGGTATCATTGGTCTTGCCCTTAATCTTCGTGCTTATGATTTTGTAAGTCAGGAGATTAGAGCAGCTGAGGATCCTGAGTTCGAGACTTTTTACACAAAAAATATCCTCCTCAATGAAGGATTGAGAGCCTGGATGGCACCAGTAGACCAACCTCATGAGAACTTTGTCTTCCCAGAAGAAGTTCTCCCCCGTGGAAATGCACTATGAACCCATGCCAAGGTGGTGTTGGTGGATGCTCATTGGGTTGATGATCTTCACCATCTTTGCTTTCGGTCTCATGGTTGCAGGGATGATCTTTGTATGATATAATAACGGGGTCAGTACAGACCCCCTTTTTTATGGAACAAGAAGAAAAGAAGTGGCCAAACCCTTGGCTTGGTCAACTTGGAGTAGTTCTTGCGGATCTTGGCTGGGGTGCTTACGATGACATCGTGGTACAGGTTGGTGGAGTTGCAGTTACTGGAACTGAAACCAATCCCAATGGCAATCCCAAGTGGTCTAAACCAAAAGGAACAGTAACCTATCAAAATGATGCGTTCATTGTAATCAAAAACAACTCTAGAAATCCTGTAGTCCCCTCTAAAGCACCCAACACCTGATCATGACCTACGAAGCAACTGTTGAGTTTAAGTTCGATGCAACCTTCACGCCCACCTATGGGTCATCCTCCTGGACTGGAGATGATTTTATCCCTGAAGAACATTATCTTATTACTGCACCAGCAGCAGACCTTAACGCCAAACAGTATTTCAAACTTTTTGAAAAGTTTCTCCTCTGTGTAGGTATGGCACCCGAATCTATTCGCTCTGGTGCTATGTCGTTGGTCTTCAACGATTGGACAAGCGAAGAACAGCAGCGTAAGGTATGTAAAGAGTATGAACTGACTATGGATGAGGATCTTCCACAGAAGTATAAGGAATATCGGGAAGCGGAAGAGGAGTGGAAGCGTATCGAATCTCTAAATAATAATAGTCCTGACAATGTTAAGTTCCGTGGCCCTATGGGAACTGAAATGACGAATGAGGACTTGATCTCACTGGAATAATACGTTGGATGATTAGTTCACAGACACCATATAAACTCGCTGATATTATACGAGATACTTGGCCTGGCATTTACAGAAGGCCATCAAACCCAAAACTGAATAAAAAAGAGACCCCTTGAGGGTCTTTTTTATTATCAATAGTCAAAAAATCTACAGTCATCAATATAGATTTGTTTGATGTTTGATTCTAATTTTTTTGAAAGTGAGAAATTTTTTCTTTCTGGATGGAGTTCTGCCTTTTCGTCTCCATAATATGAGTATGATTGGTCTGCTAGTTCTACTTCATAGTTATCATTAATCCATTTTCTAAATGTTCCACAAAGTCCATCTTCAAACTTCCATACTTTTACTTTTGGATTTATATACTCTACTTGTCTTCTAAACCAGTTATTATGGTAGTGCTGGGTCAACGATTCTATTTGGATGAATTGCATAAGATTGTCAATATCATCTAGTGATTCTAAAAATTCTTCATCATATGATCTCAATATAGTTAACATTGATAATTGAGATTTGAATCTTGATACTGGATCTCTTACTACGGCAAACTGTTCTGACTCTTCAACCTCAGAGAGGTATTCATATAAAGGATAGTGCAAATGCATAGGGTGTATGCCGCAGATAAACTCTTCCCAGTTATCTGTTACAGCCGAAACCGAAAAATCATTTTGTACGAAAGTTTGAGTTACAAATCTACCGCCTGTTCTTGGGATATGAATATGGTATATGCTCTTATTATCTTTTTTGAATAATGACATATTAGTATTTCAGATACAAAGTAATTATAATCCATCTTGACAAATGTTTCAAGATCAAATATACTTTTTTGAGAAACTCATATTAAATGGATCAAGTATTTCAACAAACCTCTGATGGACTTTATGATCGGCACCGATACAAACTAGTTTTGTCTAATGGTGAATCGGAAATTTATGATTGTTATGAAGAGGTTCAAGCAAGGTGGTTTCAAACGCCTGAGATCTTTCTAAGTCATGTAGAAGTTTTAGACCGCAAAAAGAAGAAAGGGAAGGGATTTTAATGGATGAGTATTGGGAAGTGTTGAATCCTCTTGGCAAGAAACTTGCCAACACTGGAACTATTGAGGATGCAATCAGACTGTGCGAAATGCGTGGTCATGGTTATACTTATCGTAAAGTAAAGTTTATTATGGATCAGGTGATTGATGTGACCTCCACTACAGATAAACAATTACCAGGACAAGTGGGACTTCCAGCTGCTAAGATTAGGTTAGAGGATGCCCAACAACAATTAGAATTGATGGAGAGTGATGCCGAAGTTTTCGTACCCTGACGATCCTGAAGACTCTAAGTGTCCTCATTGTGGAGAGTCAAATAAACCATGCTCATATATAAACAGTCTGGCTCGTGGTTGGGCTAGACAAGCCTGTAAATATAAACATACTAAAAAGTCAAAAGAATGAAAGCAGTAGTTTACACAAAAGAAAATTGCCAGTTTTGTGAAAGAGTTAAGTATCTTTTAAACAATCTAAACATTGACTATATTGAATACGAATTTGAGAAAGACTTCACTAAGAAAGAATTCTATGCAGAATTTGGTAAGGGAGCTACTTTTCCTCAAGTTTCTATTGACCATAAGTATATTGGGGGATGTAAAGAAACCCTAAATTATTTTAAAGAACTCCAGCTATTTTAAACATGGAAGAAAAACTAGACATGATCCTGATTAAAATTAATAAACTTCAGGAAGAGATTATTAAATTGCAACATGCAATGGATGCACATAGAACAGAGCATTCGTTGCAGAGTGGTCCTGGAATGCAATCAGGCCCTCCAGGATTCCCTCCTAGTGGTAACACTCCTGGTGGATACTTTCCTGGTGGAGTTCCCTTTGGTCCTCCTGGTATGTGATGAAGTTACTTGCTCTTCGTGTATGTGCTCATGATTCAAATATCACATACTATGATGGTGAAACATTAAGATACAGATCTTTTGAACGAGATCTACAAATTAAACATTTTGGATTTCAGGATACTGGTGGACTTTTTGGCTGGACTAAAATATTACACGAGTGGAATATTGTTCCTTCTGAAGTCGATGCCATAGGTATAGTACTGGATAGTACTGGAGATGTAAAATGTGAGGAGAGTCTGTATGAGATTCCACATTTTAGAGATCTTGGATTTACATGTCCTATTCATAGAGTAGAACATCATCATGCTCATTCTTTAAGTTTCTGGCCTTTGGGAGTTACTCCTAATGTTCATTTTGTTCTTGATGGATTTGGTGATGATTATGTATACAGGTCTGTCTTTAGAGATGATAAACGAATAGATTTTGCTGAAGGAAATTCGGCAATTGATATTAGCTATTGCTCTAGTTTGGGATTTATTATGACCCGTATGGGTGCCTACCTTGGACTGGAAGGTCACCATTTGGATCAGGCTGGAAAGGTGATGGCTATAAAAGCTTTAGGTAAACATCATCCAGAGGTTAAATTTGTTGATGGAATTGACAACCTAAGTGAAATTTGGAACTTCATACATTTAGAGAACGTAAGAAATAATATTGATAGACAGTATATTTCTGATTGGATTCATACTGCTCATGAATATACGGAGAAGGTTTATCTCAATCACTTTTTATCCCATGTAAAAGAAGGTGATGTAGTTGGGTACTCTGGTGGCATTGCACAGAATACTATCATTAATAAAGTTCTCCGTGATAAGATTCCCAATCTTGTAATCCCACCTCACTGTAATGATCAGGGGTTGTCTCTTGGTATCATAGAATACTTACGCCTAGAGTATGGTCTACCACCCTTCGACAGGTCTGGATTCCCATTCTGGCAAGACGATCAGACAGTCCCCAGACCCTCCTCTAAGACGATCAGAGAGACCGCAGAGAGACTTGCCAGGGGTGAGATCGTTGGGTGGTATCAGGGACACGGAGAGATAGGTCCTAGAGCGTTAGGCAATAGAAGTGTCTTAATGAGTCCTCTTTCCAAGGATGGTAAGGACATTATTAACTCCAAAGTGAAACACAGAGAATGGTTCCGTCCTTTTGGTGCTTCAGTTCTTGATAAAGATGTTTCCAATTACTTTGATTGGGAGGGTGAGTCTCCATACATGTTGTATGTTGCCGATGTAAAGGAACCAGACAGGTTCCCATCTATAACTCACTTCGATGGCACTTGTAGAATGCAAACAGTATCATCCAATCATGAAGATTACTATCAATTGATAGAAGAATTTGAATCTCTCACTGGTGTACCAATGTTATTGAATACATCACTCAATAATGGTGGAAGACCAATTGCGGGAAGGGTTGCAGATGCCTTGGAACTTTATTATCAAACAGAATTAGATACTCTTGTACTAGGAAATTCTGTTCACTCCAAACAGTAATTTCATTCTAAATAGCTATAACTTTCGCAGATTTGCATGGAAGTTTTTAGCTCGCCAGAAGATTACTTGTTCAATCTTCACACCTGTTCACCTGGAGAAGCTAGAAGGATATGGAAAGATTCTATTAAACAATCGTTTGATTACAAGTGCGCTTATTGTGGGTCGAGAGAGCACTTAACCTTAGACCATGTTGTGCCTCGCTGTGCTGGAGGCACAGACGATACAAAGAATTTGGTTTGCGCTTGTTTTGAGTGCAATAAATCCAAGTCACATGAGAATTGGCGGACATGGTATACCAGACAGTCATTCTTTGATCCTTTCAAAGAACAACGTATACTTGATTGGCAAAAGCAAAATCTCAGCAATCTTACTACCTACGTTGAAGAGCGGGCGGGATCAGTCCTGACCCGCAATAATTTTATCTACCAAAAGATTAAGAAAGAATAAAATGGTATTGACAAGATACATATTTCTGTAACGAAATATACCATTATTGACTAAATAAATTTGTCATAGTATAATGACTGTACGTTCATTCGCTATTCGCAAATAGCGAACGCAAGTAAGCCGACTCGGAACGGATCGTTCATCTATGGAAACACTTTTCTTGACCTGTTTACAAGCACAATTTATCATTGCCAGAGTGAATAACCACCCAGAATTATCTCTTCAACAGAGAAATGATATTGTCTGGGAGATTAAGCAGGTAACAAAGAAAGGTTGTTTCGTAGACGCAAAAGCCGACTGAAGGAACGGGATCTAATCCATCTCATTTCTTTAGGAGAAAACCAATGTCGAAAGTCGTTTATCGCGGTGCTGAGTACGATACCGAAAAGCGTATCGCATACCAACAGCAAATGATGCAACAACCTCAACAACAAAATGAAGTCTATCGTGGCGTCAAGTTTGTAAAAGAGGGTCATAAGTGATGCAGAAACTCAATTTTCTTCAACTCATCAAAGAGAAGAAGCAAAAAGAGGATCGTCGTCATGCAGCATCACTAGCACAACTAGTTGGTGCAGTAAAATGATTCAACTCATCGCAGGTGTATGCGTTGGATCAACTGCATTTATTCTCTTGATTTATGCAGAAGTCCTATTGCTGAGTAAGTAATGGAAGATTACACATATCATTATGATGATATGGATAAGGACAACAGACCACCTGCTTGTTACCAACTAACGTATAGGGGTTGCAAGTACTGGTCCTGCTATCGTATACACATGCGAGAATGGTTTGAAAAGATGATGACTTTTCAACCAATACTTAATAGGAGGGGTTGACGCCCCTCTTTTTTTGTGTTATCATAGGAGTCCACATGGATAACACATGTACACCATTAAACTTTTGGGCCCAATACTGTTGGGAGCTTGCGCTGGTGACTTAGCCAACGGCGGAGGTTATGTTTGTAGGATCGATCAATCAAAACCTAACGTTGTTAGGTACTATGAACCTGGAAAATCTTGTTATAAGAACGGAATTTTCTATGAAAAATGTGAAAATAGCCCTGAGGTTAGGTACTGATGAGAGATAAAATTGTATTAGCCTTGCCTTTCCTGCAAGTTGCTATCGCTATCTACACCCTGGCACAAATTGCATCCTTACAACCAAAGTATCCTCAATACTTCTGTGAACAGGCGGTAGACACTTATGGTCAAAGTTATCCTTTCGTTATCTGTAATCCAAAATGATTAATGTAGAAGAGAATGGGGATGGTTCCTTTCAGATTTCATGGGACGAAAATGATCCTGTCGAAAGCATTCTGAATACATGGACAGAACAAGATTTTATTGACGCTATCATGAATCACTGCGATGAAGTTCTCAATCTACCAAACAATCCTGAACTTACTGATTAGATTTAGCAGGTGCATGTACTGGACCACTAATGGTAGGAGAATCATCTTTGTATGGAAATGGAAAGAAGATACTCTTAAGTGGGAGTCACACTGCCCCAAGGGGAAAAGGATATTGGTGATAGGAAGATCTCGTGTTAGAATAGTTGCATCGGATATAGATAAAGTAATTGCCGATCTTAGATATAAAAGAGACCACCGAAACCATGTATGAAGTAGAGCTTTACGATACTAAAACAGGAGACGTATCTTTTGTTCCAGTTCCAGATGCAATTGATTATGAGGATGCTTTTCAAGTAGTTAATGAAAGGTATCCTGATCATCAGATACTTGGCGTAATTATGAAGAAACCAAATGATTGACGCAGATATTCAGGCAATGTTTGCCGTACCTCTGGTACATATCCGAATTCAAAACTGGGAGATGAAGAAACGTGTTCTTCTTAAGTTGATGTATGAATCATCAATGAGGAGAGACACTAGCTCTGATAGACTCACTACAGATTATCATAACCAGTTCATTAATGATGAGGTGGGAATATATAACAAGGATATACAAGATCTTTTTGGTGAAGAGATTGATTACCTGGCAGAGGAGATGCGTCTTACAGATGCCACTGTTCAGATGTCGTGGTTTGAGAGATCGGGACAGTATGATTATCACACAGTACATAATCATGGATATCATGGGTTTAGTTCTGTAGTTTTTATCAAGTTCGATGAAAACGCACACGAAGCAACTAAATTTGTATGTCCTTACTATGGATTCTTGCATCAAGATGTAATAATACATTCACCAGAGGTAAAAGAGGGAGACATAATCTTTTTCCCATCATGCATATCCCACTTCACTAATCCTAATAAATCTAAGAAGGAAAGATTGATTCTTTCTTTCAATCTAAAATGCACTGATTAATATGAGTGAATACGTAGAACTAGTAAGACAAAGAAACAGAGCCATGGATGAGGGGAATGATGAACTAGCCCAGGCTCTTTATGTTAAGATTGTTAAAGTGGTTGAGAGTGGTAAGGTCACTGGCGAAGAGTTCTTTGAAGCCACAAAACCTTATTGACAAATTCTTATCTTTAGTGTATATTGGCACTATGAATTTCCATTATCATGTATAAACCCTATAGTCAAGAGTGGCACAGGTATCGATACCTCAAAGAAGCCATTGATAAATACTTGGAGGACTATGTTGATCCTGGTATTATTCTAGACGATATTAGATCTATTCTACACGATCGTTCTGAATCTGCTTACCAAGAGTTTACTCGCATCAATCAACTAGAACATTATCTGTCGGAAGAATAGTATGCTTTCTACTCAGTATCGTCTAAGACTTCAAGGAATTTGTGACAAGATCGCCTTACACGAAGAGGTAGGTTTAGAAGATATGATTTGGGCAGAGAAACTTGCAAAGGCAAATCGCAGTGCAGGTACAATGCTCCGCCAGGCAAGAAGGAAAGCAGAAAATCCAGACATGCAAGAGGGAGATCTGGATGATTTCATGAACCAACTCGATTTGGGTGGGTTGGGTCATGAACGCTTTGGTAAGCGTGGTTTCGATAGTGTTGACGATATGATTGACTGGTGGACAGAAGATAAACCAGACGATTGGAGGCAGAGAGATTGACTTACGAAGAATTCGTCACAAGGAGTGTAAAAAGTCCAGAGTATTACATGGACATGGTTCGTTTAGTTGAAATTAAAACGAAACACCGTATGACTCTTACTGATGATGAACGTGAGCTCAATACACACATACTTAGTTTTCAAGAGAACGCAAAACTAAACGAACTTAGAGATAGATTTGAAAAATGTTTGGAGATTGAAGATGAGTGAAGATCTACTTGCCTTGATTAAATGCCTACAAGAAAGAATTGAGTCTCTTGAACAAGAGAATGTTGAAACAAGTAACTGTTTATATGAACTGAGTAATAGGATTGATGCCTTGGAAGGTTATAAAAATATTCCTAGCCGATACTGAAACGAAAATCAGCTTTTAGTTCCAAAAAAGCTGGGAAAAAAATGCCGGCAATTTTTGGTCTGTCAGGGTTCACTCAAAATTTATTGCACGATTTTCTAAATACACTATACTCTGGGTTGATGTAAATGTCACACAGAATGAAAGAGATTGAACCCGATCGTTTGGTGACACAAAAAGAATGTCAGGAGATGATCGATGCAGCAATACGACAACACAACCGTAATGCTTCTATCATTAGTATGTGCGTCGGTTGGGTGGTTCTTGCTTTATTTGCTGAGGGACTTCTAAGACTTCTTGGTGTTATCCCCCCACTTTTTACTTGGTTAGATCTTTCGTTAAAATGATCCAGTTGTGTTTACACCCAGATTATGAAACTATAAATTCAGAGTTGAGCAAATGGATTGACTTTTTGCCTGATTCCGATGATGTGGTTACAAATCTGGTTGTAGAAAAACACACTGATTTTTATACTTATCCAAAATGCTTTCTTGATTTAAAAGACTGGGTTTTGGATATTTCTAATTATAACGAAAATTCGGTATATCAACTTTGGGCTGCGGTATATAATTATGGCGATTTTGCTCATAAACATACCCATAATCCAAGTACACTCTCTTTCGTTTATTATGTAGAAGCTCCAGAAGGATCTTCACCTCTTGTTTTTGATGATTTTGAGGTTTTACCTCAAAATGGTCTTTGTGTCATTTTTGGTGGGAACGTTTCACATCATGTTCCTAAAAATAAATGCAATGGTCGAAAAGTCATTGCTGGTAACTTTAAAGAGGAACTTCCTCTATAAACATGGAAATTCTGTTTTTCATCCCCTTTATCGTTCTCCTACTTATTGCCTTTTCTATGGTAATACAGGGATGGATGATTATACATGAAAGACATGGATATACAGAACGCCCGAATATTAAGAGGCATCCAGAAATCTCAGAAATGAAAGGAGATACAGGAGTTCTTATGACAGTAAATTTCGATAGACTTCCTGATGATGACTATCATCAACTTCAAAAAAGAATTGATAAAATGAAGTTGGATGAGCTTTTTGATGAGCCATCAAGTTACTATGATTACGAAGAGGACGATGATGATTGATAAGGGGATAAAAACCATCGGTGATCCCGTTCTTAGAGATATTTCTAAAGAAGTCGATGATATAAAGAAGGCACATCAAGAGTTGTACCTTATAATGTCTGTTGCCATGTATAAATATGGTGGGGTAGGACTAGCGGCTCCACAGATTGGCATCAGTAAAAGGGTAATTGTCATAGATGACAATGGCAGTGCCCTTATGATGTACAATCCCAAAATTACATGGAAGAGTAAGAAACTGTTATTCTTCGATGAAGGTTGTCTGAGCGTTCCAGAACAACATGGTAATGTTCTCAGACCAGAATCGGTAAAAGTTAAATTTCAAGATAAAGACGGAAAATATAAACACTGGAAACTTACTGGATTACACGCCAGGGTAGTTCAACACGAAATAGACCATTTGGATGGAATTTTATTTGTAGACCATTTAGAGGAAAATGAGAAAAGAAGCACAATTTCACATACAGGAGGCACAGAAGCAACTTAGATTAGCTCTCAAATATGCTTCTGAATTTGATGACTGTGGACAATTATCAAAAATGACCGAAATTCTCGGATATTTTGATTCTTGGATAACAGATGAGCCTAAAATTAAACATGAGTTAAATAACACGAAATTTAAGTGGGACAACGAATACAGGTTTGTTCCAGCTACACAAAAACAGGAAAGTGTGGTATTATGTGATGGGTATTCAGTTAAAAACGACGAATCATGACTGTATTGTTGATTATTCTTTCTAATGCTTTAATGTATATCATTATTAGAGCTCAATTAGCTAGAAAGTTTCGTACTGGATACACAATTTACCTTAAAGATCAACAAGGCAATAAACAGACACTTGCTGATACTGTAGCATATCTTTTAGAACAGAATGAAGTTCTGGAAAAGAGGATTATCTATCTTGCAGGTGAAATGGAGTCCCAATGGTTAAATATTGAACAACTCAAGTTGATCACAGGGGCAGACAAGTATTGTAATGATTGATTTCAAGAATATTCCGCAAGGGCTAATACCCTTTATCATGTCACTGGTGTTTGCATTTGCACTGATAGCAGGCATCATATATAAAAGCAAGCCTAATTGGAGTGTTCTCTTTCATGGATGAAAAAGACCAAAAAAGAAAAGATGCTTTGGGTCTCTTTATAGAAAGTGTCCTTAAGCCAGACCATGAGTTGAGACAGTGTGCTCACAATCAACAATGTTACCATGAGCTCCTAGAATGGAGAGAATCAGTCTTAGAATACCTTTATGACAAAAGAAGAACAGAATTCGAGTGAAAAACAAGAGTATGAGTGGATCGATGATGCCTTTAGAGTCGAACAACAACGATGGGGAACTTGGACTTCTTATAATAAAGAAGGTAAGGGCCTCGTCACCTCAATTACGAGGGAAGCTGTCGTTAGTGGAACTAGATTCTACCTCAAAGGTGTACAAGAAGGATGGCCCGAAGACTCTTCTCGATCTTATGAAGGCACAGTTGGAGGAAAACTTTAATGTATGAAGACCTAGATTCTTTTGAGAAAGCATTAAGTCATTTTGGGACCAGAGTAGATGTTATCGTAGCATTAGAACTGGGAAATAAAATTGATTCCGAAACTGCTTATCAGAACATTAAAATGGAACTAAAAGAATTGAAAAAAATTCGTAAAGCATTCAAAAAACAACCATGATGAAAATTTTTCTAGATACTGCTATTATTGAAGACATTCGTAGTCGAGATTCTACTGGTCTTATTGATGGAGTGACTACCAATCCATCTCTTATTCGGAAAAGTGGGGGAGATCCTGTAGAGGTTGTACGAGCAATCTCCGAGGAGTTCCCCCACTTTGAATCTATCTCTGCGGAAGTGGTCGCAAACACTGCTGTTGAGATGATTGATCAGGCTCAGGCCTTTAAGGACATGCGAAATGTTACCATTAAGGTTCCTTGCACTGTCGAAGGACTTAAAGCCTGTAAAGCACTTGCTTCTGAGGGTTTCACTACAAACGTGACTCTTATTTTCTCGGTTGCACAAGCAATTCTGGCAGCAAAATCGGATGCCACTTACGTCTCACCTTTTGTTGGTAGAGTATTTGATAATTCTTTTGACGGTCTAGATTTGGTCAAGAATATCTCGCATACATATAAGGAGCACTTCGTAAGAACGCAAGTTCTTTCCGCTTCTATTCGTGATGTGTCGAGTGTCTCATCATCTTTTACTGTTGGCGCAGATATTTGTACTATTCCAGTAAAAGTTTTTGATTCAATGTATAACCATGTCCTTACGGACAAGGGGCTAGAACTATTCCAACAGGATTGGGATTCTATAGGTAAGTAATTATGATTTCACAATCGGTAGAGGATTCTTTAAAAGAAGCCGAACTAAATTTGAGAAATGCCCTTGCTTTTGCAGCTAGGTCGGAAAGACCATTTATTGCAAAAACAATTGCAGGGTTAATTTCTGAGATCGATACTATGATCCACGCTGATCGGTATTTCGATAAAATCGACAATCTAATCAAAGAAGATGATTAATGATTGGCGTTACACTGAAGAAAGATTAGAGTTACGTAGGAAGAGTTTTCTTGCGTTAAAACAATATTTTACTCTTAAAGATCAGAGGTATTTGTATGAGTTCTGCCACGATTGGGTTTCGCAAGGAAATCAGTCAATCTCTAGGATTAAAGAAAATTTTCTTAGATACAGAGAAGACATATCTGGTAGAACCTGATACAATAGTAAGATACCCAGTTGGCTCTGGACATATGCAAGGCAGAGTCCTTGTAATACTTGAACCATATCTAACAATTTGTATAAATGAAAAAACCCAGACTGGTATGGTCATTTTTAAAGAAGACTGGGATAAACTGGAGGTAATTCAATGTTCACAATTTATGGAAAACCCAAGTGTGGTCTGTGTGTAAGACTTAAAATGGTCTTGGACCTGCTGGGAAAAGAGTACGAAGAAAAAATTCTAGGTATTGACTATACCGAAGAGGATTTCGAGAAAAGATTTCCTGGCAAAAATTTGTTTCCCCAAGTTGAACTTGATGGGAAATATATTGGAAACGGCACCGATACGGTGGCGTATCTGAAAGAACACAGGGTTTTCTAAAGTGAACGGTAAGGACATCCACATAAATAAAGGCGTGGAATTATTGTTAAGGGGGGATCCAAAACCAAAGGAAGAAAAGAATACCTGGGAAGTAAACTTTGGAAAAATGGTCACCCTCTTCAAAAAAGAGTATCATTTCTTTTTCAAGGTTTCGCTTAAAGTTAAGAGAAAGTAACTCGGAGGAAAAGAAATGGAAGCTTCAATCATTGCAATATTTGTCATGATGAGCGTGATGTTTTTACTGATTGGTGGTATAATTGGTTGGTTAGCACAACAGAACAACCTATTTGTCACATCTCAGACAGTACCATCCCTCCATCCAGAATTTTATGATGAGAACGGTAATGTACTTCCTGATGAAATTTTAGCAGTGAGATTTGAAAACGATTATGACTACAACGAAGAAGACAACGACGACGAGGGCTAAGACTACTAGAAAGCCCGCTGCATCAAAACCAAAAACTGTGGCAGTTAAAAAAGTTGAACTGCCACTTAACCCAATGGTTCATGAAATTCTTGAAGCTATTGATGCTGAAAGAGTCAAAGCGAAGAAAATTGAGATCCTGCAGAAACATGGTGACAATTCTCTGAAAACTGTTCTTATCTGGAATTTTGACGAGACAATTATTTCTCTTCTACCTGATGGTGATGTTCCATATCAACCTGTAGATGCAAATCAACAGGCTGATCCCACTAAGGGACCTCCTAATAGAACGACTATCAGGCAAAAGGCTAGTACTTTCTATAACTTTGTTAAGGGCGGAAATGACTCCTTGAATAAGATCAAGAGAGAAAGTATGTTTATCAATCTTCTCGAAACTCTTCATCCTTCCGAGTCAAATATTCTTATTTTGGCTAAGGATAAGAGACTTCAGTCAAAGTATGGTATTACTAAGGAACTAGTTTCCGAAGCCTATCCCGATATTCAGTGGGGTGGCAGGAGCTGATGACATCGATTAGAATACTCCATAAGGATTGTGATCTTTCGGTTCATAATACCAGAGATCTTCCTTACGATTCTTATGTAGTAACTTACGTCGAAGACGGTAGAATTTGCTATGATATTGTCCAACCACGGAAACAACTAGAAATCTTTGATTACTATTGGGATCGATACCGTGAAGATTTTAAACCACCCTGGAAGCAATCTGAGGGGAGGGTTAATCCTAAACTATGGGGTAATACCCAAAAAGAAACCAAGAAGAAAAAATGAGTGACGCTAAAGTAAATGTTGATGCCCATGAGTTTGCTAAAGTACTGAAGAAGTATAAGAAACTCAAAAAGTATATGAAGTCAAATATCTTTGAAATTCATAGGGTGAACGGCACAGAACAAATTATTTCGCAATTAACTGAAGAGATTGATGAATCGCAAATTATCCCCCAAATTGAATACGAAGGTAGAAACAACTCCTCAATTAGTGGAGGAGGCGAATCTAGCTTTGTACCATGCGACAATGAATCTGCCCCAAGCAGCTGAACATTGTGGAATGACTCAAAGGGAAATGAAAATGACCTTTAGAGAATTTCTAAAGTATCAAGGTGTTTCTGAAGAGTATGCGATACGAAATAATCGATAATTTTCTTCCTGCAGATCAATTTAAGATCCTGCAGGATTTTATATTTGGCATGGACATTGATTGGACATTCCTTGATGGAGTTGCTAGTCCTGGTGATGGATATTACCAATTTGTCCATGTATTTTACACAAATTATCGTCCACAAACCAGATTCTTTGAGGTTCTTACTCCAATAATTCAGAAAATAAATCCAACTTCAATCGTTCGCATCAAAGCGAATCTTCTTATACGGACCCCAGAAATTGTTCAACATCCTTTCCATACTGATGTTGACGATTGCGTCACTGCCATTTATTATGTAAATAGTAATAACGGTAAAACGATTTTTAAAAATGGTACGGAAGTTGAAAGTGTCGAGAATAGATTACTAGTATTCGATTCTAATGAAATGCATACTGGAACAACTTGCACTGATGCTCTCCGTAGATCCGTAATTAACTTCAATTATCACCTCTAATATGGTATAATCATGGAGAAAGACAAACTAAAACTCATCGTAAAGAATCTTGAGTTACTTGTAGATGCTTTGAAATCTGAAGTATACTCAGACACAACATCATATCTTCCACGAGAGAGAAACGAAAGATTCGGATTTCATGGAATGGATGATGACGACGGCTACCCTGATTAAATTAAATGACTGTAAAACTTATAAGTGTGACTCCCGATGCAGAACAAACCATGGCATATATTGCCAGGGTTTCTAATCCTGCAAATCAGAATAATGACAACTATTCTGGTCTTCTGAAGTATTGCATCAAACACAATCACTGGTCTGTGTTTGAACAATCTACAATGACTCTGGAAATCGAGACAACTCGTGCCATAGCGGCCCAGATTCTTCGACACCGTTCATTTACATATCAGGAATTTTCACAACGGTATGCGGACTCTTCTCTTCTGAGTAAAGAGATTCCTATCCCTGACTATCGCCGTCAGGACACCAAGAATCGTCAAAACTCTATTGATGATCTTGATCCCCAAGTGATTAAAAACCTGCAACTGCAGACCAAAACACTGTTCAGTTCTGCAATGGCACTGTATAACCAGATGCTAGAATTGGGCGTTGCTAAGGAGTGTGCTCGAATGGTACTTCCTCTCGCAACTCCAACTCGTATCTATATGACGGGCTCATGCCGTTCGTGGATTCATTATATTAATCTGCGTTCTGCAAATGGAACTCAGAAGGAACACATGGATATTGCAAATGACTGCAAGAAAGTTTTTATTGAACAGTTCCCTGCAGTATCACAAGCATTGGAGTGGGTGTAATGGCAACTTATCCTGTAAAGAATAAAGAAACTGGAGAAACCAAAGAAATTGTCATGAGTATTCATGACTGGGATCAATGGTGTAAGGACAATCCCGACTGGGAGAGGTACTATACTCCAGAAAATGCTCCATCTTTCGGTGAAGTTGGTGAGTGGAAAGACAAACTACACAACAGAAACCCTGGTTGGAAAGAAGTTCTCAAAAAAGCCGAAAAGGCCGGTGCAAATCGTCAAAAATTAATGTAATAACTATGGCAAGAAGGAATCGGAAACAGGATGACCCAATCGGAGTGGGGATGACCGCCAAACAGATGAGGCGTCGCAAACCAATCAACAGTGATATGTTGGTTGATATTGAACCATTAACAGATAATCAAAGAAAACTCTTTACTGATTATAGTGAAGGAAAAAACATCTTTGCTTATGGAGCCGCTGGTACAGGTAAGACTTTTATCAGCTTATATCTTGCACTAAAGGATGTTCTTGATGAAAATACTCCGTATGATAAGGTCTATGTTGTCCGTTCTCTGGTAGCAACTAGAGAGATTGGATTCCTTCCTGGGGATCACGATGACAAGGCTGCACTTTATCAGATTCCTTATAAGAACATGTGTAAGTACATGTTCGAGATGCCTACAGATGCAGACTTTGATATGCTCTATGGCAATCTCAAGACTCAAGAAACTATCTCTTTCTGGAGCACCTCGTTTATTCGTGGTACTACCATGGATAACTGCATTATCATTGTTGATGAAATGCAAAACTTGAATTTTCATGAATTAGATAGTATAATTACACGAGTTGGTGATAACTGTAAGATCATTTTCTGCGGTGATTCAACTCAAACTGACCTTACAAAGTCCTATGAAAAAAATGGTATTCTTGATTTCAAGCGTATCGTTGAATTAATGCATGAAGACTTTGGAGTGATTGAATTTGGTCTAGATGATATTGTTCGATCGGGGTTGGTGAGAAACTACTTAGTTACTAAACTTGCCCTTGCTTTATAATGTTTGTTCATTTAGATAAACTGAAAGACTTTGAATTAGAAGCAAAGTTAATTGATGGTGTAAGGTATTACAACGTTGAGGGTAAACCTTACCCATCCATTACGTCAGTCACTAGTTTTTACAATAGACAGTTCTTTTTAGAATGGCGAAAAAAAGTCGGTGAAGAAACTGCTAACAAAATCACCAAAGTATCTACCGAAAGAGGTACAAAGTTTCATGATTTGGTAGAAAAGTATCTACTAAATCAAGATATTTCCAAACTAGATATCCTTCCTACAACCAAAGCCCTCTTCATTTCTGCAAAGAAATATCTGGATAACATAAATAATATTCATGCTTTGGAAAAACCCCTGTATAGCGATTATTTTGGAATCGCTGGTAGAGTAGATTGTATCGCAGAATATAATGGCGAGTTGGCCATTATCGACTTTAAAACATCAAAGAAAATTAAACCAGAAGAGTGGATCGAACAGTATTTTGTTCAGGAAACGGCATATGCTTGCATGTACTATGAGATGACAGGTATCCCCGTTTCTAAGATCGTTACTATTATGGCTGCTGAAAATGGAGAATGTACTGTTTATGAAAAACGAAACAAAAGTGACTATATTAAGCTTCTTACCAAATACATCAAAGAATTCGTCACACACAAACTTGGAGAGTATGGAGAAAGACGTTAACGACCTACTCAGAGAAAAGTTTTTATGCCAAAATAAGTTTACTCAAGATATAGAACACCTTGTTGGTAATTCTGATCTTAATTATATTGAAGCAATAATCAGTTATTGTGAAGAAAATAATATTGAGTTTGAATCGGTATCAAAACTAATCTCTAAGCCTCTTAAAGAGAAACTCAAAGTAGAGGCCATGGAACTAAACTACCTTAAAAAAACTACTAGATCTCGTTTGCCATTGTGATGACACCCCTTGAAGTTTATCAAACTTATTTGGCTTTCAAGAATCATTTCACCAAAGATAATTACGATTACTTCAAATATTGCGGAAAAACTAAAGCATCCAAGACATCATTCAACAACAGGAAAGATAGATATTTCTTTGAGAGGATGTCTAGGAAAAAATCCGATGATGAGATTCAACGATTTTTTCTTGCAAACTTCAGTCAATGTCAAGATCCAGCCAGATTGTGGATTGGTGAGATCATTGATAGTGGAGAAGAAGTTTATGTGGATTGGCTGAAAAAGATTCAAAGCCTTCAATATTTGTTTAAAACAGAATCGGAAGTATTTGTCGATAAGAAAAATTTCGACAAGATGTTTTCTGTATCTGGGGGATCACATTCGGTTATCCTCAAAAAATATCTTCAGGGAGCAATATCCTTGGAAACGTTGGTACTTCTAGATATGATTCTTGGATTTTCTAAGAATCATGATAAAAACTTATTCGATCCAGTGTGGGAAACCGTCAGTTTTAAAATGAAGAAGTACAAACCATTCCTAAATATTGACATCAAGAGTTATAAAACCGTTTTAAGGGAGATTGTTTGTGAGTGATTTCTTTGACTCGCCTGTAGTTAGAGCTTCCCTCGTAGAAATTCAAGAACTACAAGAAGAACTAATGCATAACATGATGGCTGGAGGAATGCTCCGTCCACCAACTAGTCAGCAAGGCAAAGAACAATTGGATCTTATGAGGAAACTCATTGACAAACAGAAAAATTTTATTTTTCGTTTGACTCTCAGTGATGATCCAAAAGCAAATGAAATGAAAGAACAGATCATGGAATCTGCCAGATTCCTCGGAATGAAATCTGGGGAGGACATCAACGAGTTTTTCAATAACCTTGAAAAAACCCTGGATCGTCTGGAACAAACCCTTGACAAAGGGATCTAAACGGTCTATACTCAATACGTTCAATACAACGAATACAACAAATACGGAGAACACACATGTCTTTTGCCGATCTCAAAAAGCAGTCCCGTTCTGGGTCTCTCACCGAAAAACTGATGAAGAAGGTGGAGAAACTGAATGACAAGGCTAGCAGTTCTAGTGATGATCGTCTGTGGAAGCCTTCAGTAGATAAGGCTGGTAATGGATTTGCAGTCATTCGATTCCTTCCTGCACATCCTAATTGTGAACTTCCTTGGGCTCAAGTTTGGTCTCACGCCTTCCAAGGTCCTGGTGGTTGGTACATCGAGAATTCTCTCACCACCATTGGTAAGGATGATCCTGTTGGAGAATTGAACCGCAGTCTGTGGAATAGTGGTAGTGATGCAGATAAAGAAGTTGCACGTAAGCAGAAACGTAAACTGTCTTACTACGCTAACATTTATGTTGTAAAGGATTCCAATAACCCCGAGAACGAGGGTCGTGTCTTCCTCTACAAGTTTGGTAAGAAGATCTATGACAAGATCACTGCAGCAATGCAGCCAGAGTTTGAAGACGAAGATCCTATCAATCCCTTTGATTTCTGGAAGGGTGCTAACTTCAAACTGAAGATTAAGAACGTCGCTGGTTACTGGAACTACGATAGTTCTGAGTTTGGTCGTTCTGAACCTCTTCTGGATGATGATGAAGAACTGGAAACCATCTATAACAAGCTCTATGATCTGAGTGAGTTTACTGCTCCCGATCAGTTCAAGTCCTATGATGATTTGAAAAAGCGTCTTGATGCAGTTCTTGGTAACAAACAACAACTTCGTCGTCCAGATCCTGAAGTTGTTGAAGAGGAAGATAATCGTGGTGGTTCTATCGATGATGAACTGACTCGTCTTTCCTCCGCAGCTTCTAAGACTCCTGTGGTTGAGGATACTACGGATGAAGATGAGGATGATGCGTTGTCCTACTTCCAAAAACTGGCTGAAGAGTGATATAATGGGAGGGTAACCTCCCCTTTTTCATATGAAACTTATTCAAGTCAAACACCGATATGATTTTGGGCACGAATATTATGTCCAACTCTTTAGTGTCAGACTCATAGATCGACAATGGTCATTACTCCAGGTTTCTGTAAGTTGGAATGATTTTCCAAGTTGGCCCTATCTTCAAGTAACTTCTGGCAGTAATGGATTACTAAGTATTTTGTTTTGGGCATATAAGTTTGGATTTGATGTTGATGTTCTTTCTCGTACTTGGAATTGGGACTATCTAAAGGAAATCGAATGAAAAGGATTTTAATTATTCTCTCCGTGCTTTTTTCTTCTCCATCTTTTGCACAGACGACTCCAGAGTCACCAAAACCTCATACCTATCGTCCATTTCGGTATGAAACTCCCTGCATGTTGGAACAAGGCATTTCAACCTATCCTGACACATGCGTGGTGATTGAAACTCGTGAGAAAGGTGGAGCACTTCGCACTCGTAACATCTATTCCAATAAACACGGCCTAACCATCAGGGGTCGTTTTGATAAGGAGAAGGGTTACATGACCTGGGACTCACATAATAAATTTGAGTACCAGTGGTCATATAAAGTTGGTGGTAATGAAGATCCTGGTGCATGGACTTATGTGATGCCTGGATTTCTTGTTCAAAATGTTTCTTGGGATTAATTATTATGGTTAAGGCTTATTTTTACTACATCTCTGTGATTCTTGCTGGTATTATCGGATTCTCCCTGGGCGGAAGAATGACCACTGGTACGGCTCACAATGAAACTTTAAAGATGTGTAATCAGAAACCACTTGAATGTAAGTTCAAGTATGATATTCTGAACTATAATGAAACTGGCAAAGTTCCCTATACTCAACCCAAACAAGAGACGAAAACGTGAACAAGTTCATCGATTGGATCGAAAACTCACTGTGGGCATGGAATAATGGTTGGACATTTAGATTCAATCATTATAACGATAACATAGATCGTCTTGCCTTCTTTGAAGAGATTAATAATGGTTGGTATCACATGTACATCTACCCATATGATGACATGTATGTACCAATCATCAGTCAAGAGCGTAGAACACGATTAGATCAACAACCAATCACATTCTATGTGTCAGAAGAGGATTATGATGCTATGATGGAAGCACTGGATAATCCTCCACCACCATCAGAAGCACTACTTGAACTATTCAAACGTAAACTACCATGGGACCAAATCTAACACCTGAACAATACAAACTGATCTTCACATCAGTTCGTAGATACCAAATTGAAAAGACACTCAACAATTCAAAAGAATATAAAGAGTGTAACGAGATACTTGACGAACTCTTCAATTTCGCTTATACTCAAAGACAGGAACAACCTACCTAATGACACCTGAAGATAAGTATGCTCTCAAAGAGTTTCTCCGTGGTGTTGGTGTATTCGCTGCCACCTCCATTGTATTCATTGTTATTCTGTTGGTTCTAGCAAAAGTTGCTTCTGGGGATAAACCAATCACTGAAGCATCATTTGAAGTGGTTGACAAATACAAAGAGTGTGATATAGTAAGGTATGCACCACATCAAGTAGCAGAATACAAGTATTTCCTGTATTGTGAGAAGAACAAATGACTAACTGGCCCTACAATCATCGACACACTACTGAACTCTGGGATATTGCTGCTGAGATTCTTTCAGAACTGTCCCGTAGAGATGAAGTTGTATATCAGGTACGAGCAACACCTGATTCTGTAAAATCAAAGTTAGAATCACTAACAAAATGACTGAAGACATTCAACAACCAAATGGAGATTTCCTAAAGAACTATCCTGATGTCACCCGTGTTGAAGTAATTACTGGTGAAGGAAGAGAGTTTGTAAGATACGAATGCTCTAATGTTCAAGTATCACTTCAGGATGACGGACAAACAATCAAAGTATTTCTCTTTACGACTTATGACTGAAGAACAATTAGATTCTCTCCGTTTCAAACTTGGTGGTGACTGGTATGATACTTGGTGGCTAACAATTGATGAAAGATTTGATCCTATGCCATTAGGATTTGGTGAACCAACATTCTTTGATCTCATCAACAAAGGATGGTTAGAAATGTATGGAGAGTTTCAATGACTGAAGAACAACAAGAACTGTATGACATTGTATCTGACTGGTGGGATGATGTATTCGTAGCAGCATCATTCAAAGGTCGTGATGCTTCTCTAGTTGATCTAGTTAATTCTATTGTGGAGTGGAAGAATGGACGTGGAACCGTATCCTGACGAAATGTTTGAGGAAGCAGAACGTCGTGAAGCAGCAAACAAAATTAATGAGCATCAAGTAAAAACTATTGCTGAAATGACTCGTGAAGAGCGTGTAGATGCTGCTATTCAAGAGGTATGGTATATTGTACATGGTGGACAAGATGGGCGTGAATTTGCCAATAGTATTCTTTTCATCATTCGTGTATTAGAGAGTTTGAAATAATATTAGGTTTATTAATAAACGCCATTTATTAGGAAAACAACTATGACTGATTATCCTCGATTTAAATCCCAACAAGACTGTGAAACTTATACTGGGATGTTCACCGAACGAACAGAAAAATATATTAAATTCATGGAGATTGTTCGTGATCGACTTTACAGTGGATTTACCTATGATTGGTCAGCTATAGATGGACGAACTATAGAGTCGATTGAGAATATTACACGTAACCTACTTTATAGTACCTCTACCGATTTCAAGGAATCTTATCCAGAATATAAAACAGATGAAGATGATATCTTCATTCCTTATCGTTCTTTCAAAGAGAATATAACAGAAGCACTCAAAGAAGTAATGCCTTCTGCTCTTGAGAAATCGAACGATGAGGGACTTCTAGGAGGAAAATGAGACACTTTGATACAAACCCAGACGAAGTTGTCCTAGAGGATGTTAGAATGTTTCATTATGAGACTATGGAAGAGGGTCGTCATGTGTGGATCGGTATCTACACCAATGACGGTAAAATCTACCACATGAACATCGGTGGCGACAATCTCAAAGTATATTATTCAAACGAATATCCTTAAGCACCACCCAGTCTTGGGTTGTAAGCTTGTTTTAGATACTGACTAATAAACTGTGTTGACTTCTTGTAAGTCATTATTCTTCTCATATCAGAAATAATAGTATCTAAGTATTCTGCTTTTACAACCTTAATTCTTCTTTTGCCATCATTAATATTCACTTCGTATTGGTAATTGGTGATTCCAATTACTTGTGTATTTTGTAATATTTTTCCGTTTCTATCTCTTACAGTACCAGCATTATCTGTCGTGAAATTGGTTTGAGAGTCTACGACTCCATAATCAACTTCATATGTTCTCGTTGGAGTAGTTTCTAAGTACTTCATAGTAAAATTAGAATCAACTTTCAATCCAGGTGGTAAAACTAATCTTTCATATTCATCTCTAAAAATTTTAGTTTCATAGTGGTGGATTTCTTCAAGAGCCGCATAAGATCCATACTTCTCCAAAATATAATTCTCAAATGAAGAAGAATCTAAAGGCCATTGAGTTCTGTAATTAGTAATATCATTTGCAATCAATACAACCCAATCAAATCTTGGATCACCATAAATCGATGAAGATACTTCATCTGGTCTCATATCCTCAGCAATAACGTAGTCAGCAAAAGCAGTGAATACGTTTTTTAAGTCTCCACGTAGTTTTGGTCGTTTGAATATATTTTTTACTGCAATATACTCGTCATTGGACGCTCTAGTAGTTGATCTAGAAACGTAGTTGAAAGATGGAAAATATGAAAAGTATGATGCCATTTTAGTATCCTACGTCTGTATATGAACTATTAGGGCCAAAGGTTAATGGTATTAGATCTGGTCTACTTGGATCCGATTGATTACTATAGTCTGTATTATATATTGGTTCCAGCTCAGTAAATTCCAATTGCATTTCTATAGAAACTGGTTGACCTCCCTCAAAAGCATTCCATTCACCATCTGGTGCATAGTTGGTAGATATTCTAGTCAATGCACAAGGTTTGAATCTATTGACACCAGCAATTAAATTACCATTATTTGTGACATACTTTAGTTGGAATATGTGTGGTGTTCCTAAGAAGTAGGAAGGTGAACCAGCCCCAACTGTTTGTGCTCCTGAGCTTATCTTAGCAATCTTTCTGGGTGCAGACCACTGTTTTAACGCACGAATGATTGTTCTGATAACGTTAGCTTCTGTTGGACCTCTTGCAGACATTCTATATGTAAAGGTGAATGATCTCATTGGACCAACACCCCTAAACATCAGTTCCGTGTTGGAGTTTTGCACGATTCCTCCAGCTCTACTCAAGATAGTCTCTGGAGAAATATCAAATCCCATTTGACCAGCTAACATACTGGTTAATATTGGTCCCAGTGCTGTATTTACCATTTGGGATTGTCCTCCTGCTGCACCCGCTAGTCTTGCATATAATGCAATTCGAGTAGCCAAACTTCCAATATTTCCAGCTCCAAGAATATTACCAAGAGCATTTCCACCTATTAAAGCACCACCATATGCTGCAAAATTTTGACGTATATCAGTTATTGCTGCTTGACTTATTGCACTAAAATTATCTTCTTTCCATGAAGCTGCATTACTGTCCTTTGCATCTTTAGGCATAGGCAAGTAAATGTTTGGTTTTATTTGTTTTTTGAATGCACTTGTTCTTTGTAGTCCATTGAACAAATCATTGAGGCCGGCATTAAAGCTTGCTGCATATGGTGGTTGATATGCATAACAACTTATAACTAGTCTATCTTGATTTCCAAGAAGATCTAATGGATATCTTAGTGCTCCTCCCTGAGCAATCTTATTAAAGGCATCATCTAAAGCAAAATCATACTTATCACTTTGCACACCCCAACCATCGGGGCCAGTTATACCATCAAGAGGATCCTTGATGGTATCAATAAATGCTTTGGCAACACCAAGAAAATCGAATACATTACTAGGGGCATTACCATTTTGGGGAGTCTGAGGATTTTGATTGGGGGTTCCTGGAGGTTGAGACTGTCCCGATGAAGGAGTTTGTGTCCACGCAGGAGCTGGTCCTGCACCTCCAGATGTAGTTCTATGATATTTTTGTACTGCCGTTTTGATTGTATCGTTAAATATGTCTCTTGTTTGTGGTATAAATGAGGGATCTTTTTGTATTTCCGTTCTTTGCCACACTCCATTAACATAGAGGGGATTTGAGTTTGCTATTTTTTGTCCACTTGCATCGACTGGATATAAACTAGCAGACTGGTTTGAATCTAAGTAGAATAGGTGATATGTGGTTCTTGCACCATTAATCGTTAGAGTAACCTCTCCACCTGGCAATGGTATTCTCTGTTCTGACATTACTTACTCCAACTCCAGGCTCTGTGTTTAGGATACTTCATTCCTTTTCTGTCTATGAATTTTTCAGTAGGCAGAAGAGAAATCCTGCCCCAATCCTCACTTTTTGGAATCTTATATAAGTTTCCCATACCACTATACAAGTATCTATGTATAGAATTTTTGGGTACTGTTACACCTCTCCCACTATTTATCAGGCTTTTTGCAACTGCATCCCTATAGTCTGGATTTATGTAATGTAGGTTTGATCCGAGGAACCCATCTTTCTGGAAGTCAATAACAAATGCTAAAGGTTGGGTGTCCCAAAATTCATACTTTTCTGGAAACTTTGCTCCATATGAAAAGAAAAGTAGATCTCCTACGGTTAAGAAACCAGTATCACTTTCACTGATGTCTGGTTCTTGTAATCCAGATAATTTGGATTCCAGAGAGTTAATATACCAATCACCACTCCTGTTCTTTTTACCTGCTTCTTTTAGTATTTCTTCTGTTATCATTTGAAATTCCTAGATCGTCTTCGGTCATGATCTTGAATTCATAATTACGGTCAGCACAGTATTCTTCCGCAGCTTTCCACTTTGCTTGATTTACTACCCAAGTCTCAACACTCTTTACCCAAGATTTAGTTTTTCTCTTGGGATTTTTTTCAGGCATAACCAATTGTTTTTTCGGTTTGACTTCAATTACCATTGCCCTCTTTCTTCCAGTAGCATCAACATACTTAATAAAGAAGTCTGGAAAATATCTATGATATTTGTTATCTAGTGGAGACTTGTATGGGATAAAGAACTCTTCAGACTGCCATTGGTATACACTTTCATTCAGGTCACAATACTTCATGAATTTTCTTTCCCACAAAGACCTATAAACAATGTTCGTGGGATCACCTTTGTACTTCCTTGGATACTCTGGTTGGTATTTTCCCTGATAAGACATATACATAGTATAAAGCATTAAAAATATTTAGATGCCAACAGGAAGAGAAATTCTACAACGAATAGGTACACTTAATAGTGATATCACTAATAGTACTATTGGTGGTGGAAGAGGCAATGGTCGTTCCTTTCAGACCAATTTAGGAAATCCATCTCTATCCAATACATACAAAGTATCATTGATGTTAGCAAGTGCTACTGCAGGTAGTGCTGGATCTAACCTCGATACTTGGTTAACTAGTGCTGGAGTTTTTGATAACTATGCTCCAGATAGATTTGATTTCCTATGTGCGGAGACCATGCTCCCTGGAACTAGATTAGATATCTATCAGGAATTGGGAAGTAGACAGGGAATCCTAGAAGCCTTCCCTAAGAGAAGAGAATATACTGACATGGCTATGTCATTCTATGTTTCTTCTGACTATCAGATATTGAGATTATTCCAAGAATGGATTAACTTTATCAATCCAATTCACACTGGTGGGGGAACACCAATTAAAGGTAGTCCTGGTGGTTATCCAAATACTTCTGACCTAAATGCTTTCCATAGATTTAGATATCCAGTTTACTATAAGAGAGATATTGCGGTAACAAAGTTTGAAAAGAATTTAGATGAAAGCATTACATATGTTTTTGTTGGTGCATTCCCAATTAGTTTGAATTCAATTCCGTTGTCTTATGATACTGCACAAGTAATGCAGTGTCAGGTTGAATTTAAGTATGATAGGTACTTCATCGCTCAACAGAACAAACCACAACAGTCATATCTGGCTGGTGATTTTTCAAGTGTTGGAGCTGTTACAAGATCCGCTGGACAACCAGCGCAACTACTTTCTGGCGGTCTTCCTGCATCTTCTGGAGGAAATCCAAGAGGGACTACTGGTACTAATTTGAATATCAATGGAGTAGATCAAGGTATTAGTAATGAGGTCGCATAATCACCACTAAATAATCATAACTGACTTGACAAGACATCATGCCTTTACCAAAGATTACTACATCTCAACATGAACTAATTCTTCCATCTACGGGAAAACCTATCAAATTTAGACCATTTCTAGTTAGAGAAGAAAAAATTCTTATCTTGGCACTTGAAAGTCAAGATCAAAAACAGATTACAAATGCCATAAAACAAGTCCTTAAGGAATGCATCTTGACTAGAGGTGTTAAACTTGAAGAACTGCCTAGTTTTGATATTGAATATATCTTCTTGAACATTCGTGGTAAGTCTGTTGGAGAAACGGTAGATATTATTGTTACCTGTGGTGATGATGGCAAAACTACAGTACCTACAACTATCTTTATTGATGATATTAAGGTAGAAAAG
>Ga0222714_10001413_pt1 | contig 27092 bp, 33 predicted proteins | sample C33_3DmetaG_FD_165048 | JGI IMG/M metagenome (GOLD analysis project Ga0222714, IMG submission 165048) | Estuarine water microbial communities from San Francisco Bay, California, United States - C33_3D | ecosystem: Environmental > Aquatic > Marine > Unclassified | place: USA: California...
TAGGGATCTATCTTTTCTTCTTTTGTACCTGGCAAAAATCCTAATTTTTCACCAGCTTCTTGTATAGGTTTGCAAAGAATAATCTCTTTGACTTTTTTCTCTTGTAATAATTTAAGTGCTACGTAACATGCTGTGAATGTTTTTGAGGTACCTGCTGGTCCGTAGCAAAACGTGATATCGTTATCCTCTATTTGTTTTACATATTTTTGTTGAGATTGTCTTAAATTGACTTGTTTCAAACCGGAATCAATTGTTCCGCCTTTACTTTGTCTGTTGGTTTTTTGAGCGTTTTCTCTCATGTAATAAATTATTTTTAATCACCTGCCATTATGACAAGTTCTTTAAGTTTGGTTAACTTTGCGCACTTCTCATACTCTTCTAATGATTCAAAGTACTTAATCATTAGATCAATAAATTTACTTCTTTGCTTAATTCCATGCGGTATTTCAACGATGCGGTCCGCATCTTTGAACGCGATAAAACGATTTACTGTTTTTGTAAAATTTCTGGTAATCTGATAATAACTAGCTCTCATCAAGCTATCTTTATCTGAATTTGAAATAAACCCTGCCATTTGTCCGTTATACTTTTTTAGAGGAACTTGAATACCTCAGACTATATATTAATTATTAGATGTCCTATAATACTATTCCAAAAAATAAAATTATTAGGATAATCTATTAATATTTTAATCCGATAAATTCTTTGATTCCAAGTATTTTGCCTTTTGTAGTGTTAGGCGTTTTTTGACAGAAGGTTTTATAAACTCTTGCTGGTCTCTAAGAGATTTTATTTGCTTAGTCTTTATAATTTTTGATTTATATTGCTTTAAAGCTTTTTCTATATTGTTGTCCTCGACTGTTATTACCAGCATACTAGTTTAACTTATTTTTAATATTAAATATACTTGCACATTTTTCAAACTCCTCTTTAGTTTCAAAATGTTTTAACATAATATCCAAAATAGTTTTCTTTCGATCATTTTCAAGATCAGATGTTATTACGTATGTTGGATGGTTTGTCATAGCTCTATATAGAGCCTCAAAAAAAGCATCTCTATTGTTGACCATAAGGCCATCAATAATTTTAAACCATTTATGATATCTATCATTTAGATATGTGTTGTCCATGTTGTATGTTCTTTACTTTTTCTATATATTCTAATTGCTCAGAATTTAATTCAAAATAAGAAGCATTCAACCTGCACAAAAGTGCACCCTTTTTATCAGTACCATAAACGGGATATCCTCTATCTTTAATCCTAAGAGTTTTGCCGGGATAACTATTCACCGGAACAGTGAGATATATTTTACCCTCTGGTGTGGTGATTTCTACCCTAGTACCCAACATAATATCCATCCATGATAAATTAAGTTCTATCCAAATATCATTATCTTGAAGTATCCATTCTGGTCTTTGAATAACATGAATGTTAATAATCAAATCACCGTTTGGTAATGTAGTATTGTATTGATGTGGTTGTCCTTTACCGTGAACTCTAAGCTTCATACCACTCTTAAGTCCTGGTTTAAAATCTACCCTAATTTCTTGACCATTAATTGAAAATTGTTTCGATGTACCTGAATATGCTTCATCAAAACTCAGATGAAGATCTAGATAATAATCTTCACCCTTTGTAGAATGTCTTTTAGAATTAAATGCATTGCCAAAAACTTGATCAAATAAATCTGACATATTAACACGTCCGTCGAAATTAAAACCCCCAAAGTTTTGAAAATTTGAAGTTGAATCCCACTGTTGTCTAGAGGATTCATCACCTATCTTTTCATACGCTTCTGCAATTTCCTTAAATCGTACATCATCCCCTCCATTTTTGTCAGGGTGATGCTCTTTCGCTAGTCTGCGATAGGCTTTTTTAATATCTTCTTGAGATGATGTTTTGTCAACGCCTAATACACTATACGGATCCATCTGATTCTAATCTTGGTCCAGTACGTATTACTTTTTCTTGGTCTACGTTGATCTTTTCTCTAAGATCTGCTCTTAGATTTTTCTCTTGTAGTTTTTCTAAAACAATAGCACGCTTCTCTGCCGCTTCAGTTACTTTATTAGATTTTTCTAAAGCGTCGGCTATTCTTTTTAATTGAGCTATTAGCTCTTTTGCTGTTTTATCTTCCATGTCTATTTTTTACAAGGTCTGACTTACCGTTTTGAAAATCCTGATATGGCAAAGATTGATCTTTCTCGCCCTTATGAGGTCCGTTTACCATTATAGTGTCTTTATACGGATTTGTTTCACCATCATGACCATTCTCTTTTAGTTTACGAGCTAACCATGAGTGCATATCCTCTACTGAACCACCAAATTGTCTGATTCTCTCTAAGTCTTGATTATCGCTAGCGAAATCCTCAAATAATTTGATGTATTTCATAATTACCATTCAGATCTATTGGTGATTTCCATTCTAAAGATTAGAACATCAGCAATTTCATTCTTTATTTTTTTAATATCTTGTGGCATTAAGTTTAACATCACAACAGATTCAAATCCCTCGGGACTATTCCACGCTTCTCTTATAACTTTGTTTGCACCGAATAACTTTTCAAGTTCTTTGGTTAACATAGATGCTGGAGCTGGAGTAGCCACTTCATATAAGTAATTTTGACCGTATGAGGCCTCATTTACGTGTTGTTCAAATAATTTTACGTGTTTCATTATTGGTGTATTATTTTAATTATCGAAATATTCAAAGAATCCATCAACTGAAAAGTCTAGATCTTCATAGTAGTCAAAATCAGGATTATCTTCAGCATCTTGCTCTAGCCATTCTTCAATATCAGCCGTTGTAATATCCCAAACATCATCGCCTGGTTTCTTTCTAATCAAAGGTAATAATGTTTTTGCAACTTCTTTACGAAGCTTTTTGTTCTTAGCAACATCTTTACCAAATGCAGTAGCAACACCTTCATAGAGTGTCACGTCAGTAATAATACCGTAGTCTTCAATAAAGTCTTCTATGTCTTGCTTGGTACCGGTTACATCAAAACCGTCATCGGTTCTATTAGTAACTTCAAGATTGTAGTCTTTTTTGATCTCTTTATCTGATCCACCAGGTTCTCTACCGTCTTCAATATATGCAGTATATAGATCTTTCTTTTCGTTTACGAATTGCTCAAATAGTTTTACGTGTTTCATTTTTATATTGTATTTTTAAATAATATATATCGACCTTATTTATAATTGAATCATTTTATCGGTTCCAGACCACTTACCATCCTTAAGAATGAATGTGTCCTTTTCAATAAATGCAGTCCAATTGCCCTTTAGTCTTTTACCTTGTTTCTTAATATACTCTAAGTAGAGTCTACCTCTTTTCGTTTGAGTGATTGGTTTGCCCTCTTCTCCATCCTCTAGTTTCGGTGCTAAGTGGATCTCTTTAACTTGGAGCCATTCATAGTCTTGTAGTTCTTTCATTACATCGTTGATGACAATGTCTGAAACTGTAGAAATGACTCTAAATTGTTCACCGAAATTAGTGATCTGTTCTTTTTCACTGCCAATTACGTCGAATGAAACTGCAAATTTAATGTGCCAATCAGCGGGTTTCTTAGCACCTGGTTTCATGAAAGCAGGGATATAAGTATATTTTATGAAATGGCCACCTACTTTAACAACATAAGTTGCTTTATCGCTACTAAATTCATATGATAACATTGGTAGATCATAACTCTGTTGACCATCATTTTTATCAACACCAGATATTGTAGTTACCCATGCGATTGGTTTTTCTGCAGTTCTTTTCCATTTAAATGGAGTAGTACCTTCACCAATCTCATTGATTGCCATATATTCTTCAAATAGGTTAATATGCTTCATTCTATTTAAGATTTTTTACTGTAAATTCAATTAGCTCCAGTGCCGGTTTTTCCACGTCTTTCTCTATCTTAAAAATAGCATCAGTATCGTATGGTGCAAAATTCATATCAAAATATTTTTTACTAGCTACAAAATTTGCTGCAATTTTTTTTGCAATTTCACTCGCATTAGATTTAAGTTCTTCTAAAGAAACGATAACTGCATCACCGATGGAAACCCTATATCTCTTCTCGCCCCTATCATTTTCAGAACCATATCCAACTTTAATATAAAATTTATCATCGTGGTTGAATTTTTCAATAACTATAAGAACATTATTGGGTTTATCGAGTATATTCAAATATTTGCCGCCGTGCACCTCTCCTGAAAAAAAGACAAATTGATCGCCGTGTGAATTTTTTATAATCTCTGGAGTTTTTCCATTCCAAAGACTAGCGTCGATAGTTATCCTATCTTTTTTAGCTTCATTAACAAACTGTTCGAATAATTTAATATGTTTCATATATTGTATATTAGTTTTATTATTTACCGAATTTTCTATTTTGACTATTCCATAAAGACTTGCCATCAGCGGTTAGAACCTCGTCGTTTCTTTCGAACTTAATCTCAAACTCTTGTTCAGCGAACTGATACATTGAAGTAGCAATACCTTGTCTACGATAAGACGGATCCACTGTTACTATCGAAGCTCTTAAAACAGGCTTAAATTTACTTTTGATAAAATCTAATCTACCAACTTGTTTTCCAGATTTACTAGCAATCACGGCGTACTCATTGTCATCAATGTGTTTCATTGTGAACTCGTACCCTTTAGTAAACTCCTCAAACAATTTGATATATTTCATATTATTTAAATACTTGATCTAATCTAGGTTTTAATTCAGGAGACTTAAAATGGGCCAAGATTTCTTTCTTAGCTTTCTTTTTGTCACTCGAAGACAGTGCATCATATCGTTTAACAATGCTGTCGTTATTGGCTGTCGCAGCTTTCCATTGGCTACCATTATCGATATAGTCTGCGTAGAAGTCATATGACTTGAAATATTTTAAGAAAACATCTAAGTCAGACATGTGCTCTCTTTCTAATTGAGATTTTAATGTATAAAAATCTGTCTTCTTTTTATTGTAATAATATTCCCAACCTTGAGACTCCTGATATCTATATTGAGATACCTTATATGCATGAAGAATATCACCTGATTTAAGGATCACCATAAATTTAATGCCTTTATCACTAGACTCATCAACCACATTATCAACCATATCTTTGTGTGGCAGTAAACGATTTAGAACCCAGTCTAAATCCTCTCGCATTTCTTCTGGACTTCCCCATTTTTTGTTGAAATCAGAATATGCATAATATTTTTCGAGCGTTAGGATATATTTCATATGATGTGTGTTATAATTTAATGATCTGTTTGACCATCATCTTTCTTTTTGATTAATGTTTCGACAATACCGATTATAGCTAAGCACATTGCAGTGTTAGAAATTATACTTAGAACCAAGCCTAAACCCGGTATTGCATGTAGAATCGCATGCTTTGCAACACCTTTAACTTGAACTTCAACTAGAATACCAACAATAGCAGCAAGTGCAGCAAATTCATATGGTCCAGGGGCCTCAGCCAATTTAGTAGCGTAATAAGAGAATTTAGCTAAGGCTCCACCTGTGATCTTCTCGGCGCCTTGTTTAACTTTATCTAATACGTTGAATGGCGGAACGTGATGTAGTTTGTGTGCAATTTTAGATACGAATGGAATTCCACCTTCACTCTCATTAAGAAGATCTGTAAAATCAATTTCACCATTTTTAATTGATTCATTAATTGATTTATAGATACCTATTTCAAATGATTCATTTTCAGAGGCAGCGGCTTGTAACCCCTTTGCGGTATCGCCTGCAAATTTACCTCCGATCCACGCACCGACAGCAGCCGTAACTTGACCCATTTGTTTAACATCGGTGATCAATTCGTTTTTAGTGTCTTTTCCCATTTTAGAAACGACTTCACCAATTTTTTTAGAACTAGCCGATGCTGCACTTGTGTATGCTGTTTTTGCAGCTTCAAATGCGGCCGTCATCCATTCTTTTAATTTTTCAACAATTATTTTAATGACATTGACAATACTGCCGCCTAATTTAATAATTTTTTCTTGAGCATCAGTTAAAGCTTGTTTACCTTTTTCTTTTGCAATCTTAACTGCATTGTCGAATTTCTGTTTCATTTTCTGAGCAATGCTCTCTTCATTTAATGATTGCTCCAATAACAACGACATGTTGAAATCAAAAACCCCAGCTTCAACTAAGAGCATGGCTTCATTCATGACTGGCTTTAAATCTTCAAATTGATTAAAGATGTTAATATAAAGTTGACGCTGCTCTTCAACAACGACGGATTTAATATTTCTTTCGGCAAGAAATTCATTTAATGTTAAAACATTTTTCATATATACGTTTATTGTTCTTTTACTATATATCATAAAAAAACCCTTATAAAAAGGGTTTTATTTTTAGGTAGTTTTAACCTTAAGCACGCTCTCTACCTTGAGTTTCTCTTTTAGAATATTGGCACATTTTTCATACTCTTCTAGCGCCTCGTAATGAGAGATCATTAGAGTAAATGTGTTTTCAAGATCACGAAGAGATTGTTCATCTAAGTGTCTAAGGTGCCATTCATTGATACCGTTTTTGATTAGGTTATCGTAATTGGTTTCTATGGCTAGAGTCATCATGCGTTCTTGATAAGCTTGAAGCTTCATCTCAAAATCGCGATTACTGTTCTCCATAAAATCATCAAAGTCAAAATCTTCTGGTTCCATAACTTATATATTGTTTTTAACTATACTGCTAATATACCACTAATTCTCGACATAAAAAAATATTTGCTCACTTATTTTTAAACAAGTTGCGAACATTAGTCCAGGCTATTTGGGTAATAAAGTAAAGTTGGATTCTTCTTTTGAATATCAATCTCTGGATACATTTCACTAAACGCCTTAACATCAAATCGCTTAGTGATTAAATGATAGCCGTTTTTTGTTGGAACTGTAGCTTCAATTTTAGGCCCTTCAGGTCTAAGCGAATTGATAAATTCAGCAACTTCTTCGGCAAATCCTATATCCTTTACATCCACGTCAATAATCCAACGTTTCTCTTGAGTTTTGATCTGACCAACTACTGAGTCAAACAATCCTTTTTGGTTATTATTACCATCTTGAATTCTTTGAGCCAGTGCAACCATCATATTCAAAGATACGTCAAAATGATTTTGCTTTTGAACATGAATATATGCACGAGCCTTAAACATTTCACACAATTGAATAATCTCATCCCATCGTTTTTCCAAATGATCAATACTCTCAATGCAATAAGTCTTAATGGTCCTTACTGATTGGTGATTGTCTCGCTCTCCTTCAGGTTGATCCTTCTTGCGTTTAAAAACATAAAGCATATAGAAGTCACCCTTCTTCTCGAAGTTTAAGAGCGGTCTAATTAGTTCTAAGTTGTTTAACATATCTTATCTTTTTTCAAATGTTGGCTTTAACCAAAGTCCTCGGTCAAAGATTAATTCAATTAATCCTGGTAATTCAGCTTCCATGCGAGTTAGTGTTCTTAGGGTTGCAGGCGTATCGTGCGCCATCATCTTAGCCACCTCTTCTCGAATTCTTTCGGCTGAAACTACCAATTTTAGTTTATCAAAAATCTCAGGTTGCTTCATCGCTCTAATAATAGAGTCGTGAATAAAGAAACCCTTAGTGATTGAAAATCTTAGGGCTCTAAGAAATCTCAAAGGATCGTCCATCATGGTTTGCTCAGCAGATAATGGAGTCTTTAAGAGTCGTGCACCCAAGTGGCCTTGTCCGTTAAAGAGGTCAATGATATTTCCGTCCTCGTCCTCTGCCATGGCGTTCAATGTAAAGTCACGTCGAGTAAGGTCATCTTCGAGAGTTCCTAATTCTAAGATAGGGCGACGAGTACCTTCAGTGTATCCAACTTCTTTACGAGCCATAACAAAGTCCGCTACCAAGCCCGTGAACTTGTGATCCTTTGGAAACTTAGCGCGAATAGTAAAACAGTCTGGAGTTTCCAAGAATATTTCAAATCCACGATCAAGCATCCAAGACTTCATCTCAGCCCATCCTTCTTCAACCGTCTGTGAATTTTCACAAACAAAGGTGAAGTCAATATCTTTGGAGTCTAGGCCAAGAAACTTATCTCTAACGCAACCTCCTACTTTAAATATCTGTGCCATTTTTATATTGCTTTAATTATTTCGTACTCATTGTATGGTTCTGGTACACCATATTCATTTAAACGATTAATAGTAATTTCTTTTACCCAACCAATTCCTTCGATAAAAAACACATCTTTCATAAACTTTATTTTTAATATGATTTAATTATATTATATGCTCTATCGTAACGCGCTATTTTTTCAGTAGCGGTGTGAATTTGCAGGGGATGAAAATCTTCTGGATTATCTACAACACACTCATCATGTGAACTGACGTACCATGCAATCAAACATTCAGCTTCTTGTGGAGTGTACATCTGCGTGCGTTTATTTATTAGTTCAGATGCTTCAGTCAACCCTCGTTCGTTTGCTTCTTCAATATCGAGCATATCTAAATACTCATTGATTTCTTTTTTGATAGCATTCTTGTAAATTCCAAGGTCATTATAAATGTGTAACTTAGTCATCTTTATCTGTTTTAAATTTGTTATATGTAAATATACACGTTTTTAATGACATAAAAAAATCCGGGTGAAAATAGTTTCGCCCGGATCTAAAAAAGTTACGAACAAATCTTAACTTAGGTGTTTTAAGACTTTTGTTTTAATACCACTTTGTTTAATACCCTCTCTGCTTCGAGGAGTATGAACAAAGTTTTTTAAACCTGGTTTTGCGTTAGATCCGTCTTTAGCTGCAAAATGATCACCTAAGAACTTAATACTCATGTTTAAATCATCGATTGCAACCCAGTGTGTAATTTCTGGATGAGCATCTATCCAATGTTGAATTTCCATTGAGCGCTCTAATTCTAAATCAGCCCTAAATCTAAGTACATTCCATTGATCAGGAAATATATCTTTAAACACATCTGTTGTTGCAATTGGACGTTTAATAATTCCTTGAGATTCATAGTAATCACCCAACTCTTGCAAGCTTGCATGATAACGCCAATCTGAACTAACAACAATTTCTGCACCAGTTTCTTCTAAAATTTGATTTAGAATTTTAATAGCGTCTTTATCAAAATCATCGAAACGATATTGAACTGGCATTTCACGGGGAGTCATCGATAATTTACGACCACCCCAATCTTTTTGTTTTTTGTGTCGGCTACCCCAATTATTTGCGAGACAAATAACTCCATCGTTATCTAAAAAAATTATTTTCATATGTGTTTTTTTAAAGTTTTATTTCAAATCTATTTCGCATGCGATCGAGTGCTTCTTCGGGTACACCATGTTCGTTAACTCCACTGTGACGGTTTTCAACAATTAATGAGAATACAGTGTAATTGTACGACTTCGCTAAATCAAGATATACTTTCATTTCCCATTCTTGAGTAAATGTATTTGATACAATGATTCTATTATTTGCACCTGTAGTGTGGTTTAAAATCATAGCCATATTGACTTCATTTTGACACCACTCATGTGCATCCTTTAGTTTAGATCCATCGAAAAGGTACTCACCTTCTTTCATAAAAAACATGTCAGCTTCAACGTGAAAGCCATTTAATGATTTTGCCAATGTTGACTTACCACTCCCTGGTAAGCCTCTTAATAAATATAATTCTTTCATAATTTTAAACGGTTTTAAATGGTTTTAAACGGTTTTTCGTATTCCGGTTTAATTATTTTCCAAATTGTCTTTTTTATCACATCTAATTTATTATTATAAATTGCAAACAATAAACTATGATTAACGTCTTTTAATGTTTGAATTCTAAGAGCAAATTCCTTAGCCTCTAAACCATCTCTGACTATTGAGGAAAAATAAGCCATATGAATATGGAAAACCGTGTTGTATTCTTTTCTAAGTCTATTTTCTACGGCTCTAACCCAATCATAGAATTCATCAGGCACATCTTTCAACATTTCTTCAGGTAACTTATCGAATGTCATTAAGTTTTCCCAAATATCATATGAAGAGCAGTTGGTTAAGACGCGATGTAATTTTACATAGTCCTCAAACTTAATCTTCACGCGAGTGTTAGAAGGATGGAATCGTAAAACAAATCCTTCGGCGTTATCAGTGTTCTTAGACTTTAACAAATTATACATATCTGGTCCAAGTCCATTAAATACTTGTTCAGTTTTAACAATGTCAGATTTTTTAATTCCGCTCATTTTAAAATATGCGCAAGCAGTAGTCCAATGCAACTCATCATTTCCGCCTGCATTCCAATTCCAAGATCGATTAAGTACAACTCCTAAGAATACTATTTTCTTTTTAGATCCATAGTCAACTACGATTCTATTTTCGGGATAAATGATCTCACAAATGTAAGCCACTGAAGGTTCGAAAGAATCGAGCATGTATTTTGATTTCAAGATCTCAAGACCTCTGATCGCTTGCTCAGAAGTGAAAGAACCTCTAGTCGCCATGATCCACTCGTTTTTGTAATTGAATAAGATACCTAAAGATCCGTCCATTTTATCTTGAACATACACATATTCTGAAGATTCCCATGGAACTTCGTTAGGTACCTCTTCGTAGTTGAAAAACTTCGAGAACGGTTTAACGATCACCTCACCCGTTTCATCGTCAGTGATAACACCTCGACATGAAAGGGTAACCTCGTCCCACTTACCTTCGTACTGTGTAGCTTGAGAGTAGTTGTAGATGGACAAGGGTAAAGTAGGGTGTGATTGACGAATCAACCAACCTTCATCTACGTAAGCGTCCAATATGTTCTTTGTCAGTTTCATTATTTTAAAATTACAGTACCTTCCATTACTCCCCAGTTTGATTTCTCACGGAAGTAAACAACTCCAGTTACTGTATCCTTTGTACAGATCCACATCTCTGATTCTTTCCAGGTTACGTTGAGTACCACTTCGTTTGGTTTCAACTGAATTTCTTCTGTTCCACCCCAGTGTTTTGCACGTTGGTTATCCGTACATGATGCTAAACCTAAAGTGGCAATTGCGATAAAGATTAATTTTTTCATTGTTCTCTTATTAATTATACTGTAAATATACACGATTCTCGTGACATAAAAAAATCCTGGCTAAAATATTTTAACCAGGATTCTTAAAAAGTTTCATGATTTTTGGTTTTAAACCACTTTGATCTTCTTTGGTTCAACTTTCTTACCAAAAGCAACCTTTAAAATTCCATCTTGCATAGAGGCTGATACACCTTCTGAATCAAATTCATTTGGAATTTTAAATGATTTTTTAAATGATTTCTTAAAATGAGTTTCATTCTCTTCTGAGACCTCGGCCGAAATACGTAATACATTACCTTCAACTTCAATTTCCAAATCTTTCTTAGAAAAGCCTGGTAATGCCATCGTTAACTCACCGTCTTCGAGATAATACTCAGTGATGTGGTTGCTTACGGTTTTTACAGTTTTCCAAAGAGGTTGATGTAAACCTCCAAAAATGGTGTCCATGTGTTTGTCAAAGTCTGTTGTGTAAAACATAAATTATAATTTTTATTTGGTTAATATTAGTGTTCAATCTATTTAGGTGTTCATTGACAATGAACTAATCCAAATGTTGAACACTATAAATATTTCAAATTTAATACCATTTTGAGTATTAAGACTTATTGTCATAAATCTCTAATTTTTAGAGAAACTCAAATGACATTTTGTCTTATTAGAATGGGGCTTCGTCAACTATTGGCATTCCACTCATGCGCAGCATAATATTAGCCGTGGCTTGAATGTCTTTTTCACAATAGGTTTTAATTTCATCTAAGCGGCCATTCCAATAGTACTCATTAACCTCAGGTCCACTCATCGCATCTTTTGGCGATGGAATACCTAATAGTTCAGAGATTAGGCCAAGTTTAGCACTGTTATATCCACCGAATTTCCAAACCTCCTGTGTGTCGATTAGACAATTATCCCATGGTTTTTGCTTATGCAAATGAAATACCGAAGGGACTGCAACACCATTGATCAAGCACCTTTTAATAATATAAGGCATATCAAATCCTTTGATGTTGTGGCCAACCCAATTCATCTTAGGATATTTTTGCATAATCTTTGCTGCGGTAGTTGTGAAGTTTTTTAAGATCTCTTTTTCGTCTTCACCGTGGAATGAAACTGCTTTAAAGTCGTTGGGAAAACCCGTCTCGTCAAACTTTAATTGACCAAATGAAATACAAACAATTTTACCCCATTCTGGATACAAACCCGCCATACGAGACCACATCTTATGTGGATCCGTGAAGTCCTTAAGCGTTTCTGGCTGACCTTCAATAAGTTGAGTAGTCTTGATATTCCAATACTCTTCAAGTGCTGGGTTCTCATCTATTAATTCCTGAAGAGTTTCTTTCTGCGTGCTAGTCTCGATGTCTAAGAAGATCATCTGCTGCAATTCACTTAGTGTATACATATATTATCGTTTAAACCTTTAAAACCTAAAAAACGTCTAAGTTGCCCTAGACGTTCTTTATACTTGTGTTTTTAAAAAGGTTTATTTTCTCTTTGTAATAAACTTCCAAATAATGCCGATCAATGTGTCTGCTTTATATTTAACACCATTGTGGTTTAGAAGGAATGCCTTCATTTCTGTTTGTTTTTTCTTCATAATTAAGTTTTATTTAATCCAACCCGGAGCTTCATCCCAATTTCTATTAGATGACAGGTGAGAATAAGAACTATAAGGCAACGATATCATAATATAACCACCTGTTACCGATACGGGCACAGATGATTCATTTAGCCAATAATATGGCGCTCGATCGATCCTCATGTTCAAAAAGTCAAATAATTCGTCAACTTGCATATGGTGTATCCATATATTGACGATCATACAATTCATGTTTGGTTCTGCCACAGCTTTTTTAATTTATTTTTCTACTCTAAATCTATTACCACCATCTAATTCTGCCGATCTCTTTATCATATAGTCTGCCAACTCTTGTAACTTAGCATCGGTATCTGAATCAACTGGTCTTCCATAAAAATCTTCGAATAAGACTCTATAAATATCAACAGTAGAATCGAACGGTACACCTGGCATCGAGTTAGACTCGATCACATATAACTTACCGTCTTGATCTTCCATGATATCGAAGCAAATAAATGGTAGATCCTTAAAGATTTTACCAAATTTTGCTATTAATTCATTAAATTTTTCTGGTGTCTTAGATACGTCCTTCTTAATATAATCAAACATCATGCGCTCTTTGCCATCACCGTCTCCTGTTTTTGCTTTATCATTTGTAGGTTGTCTCTCTTGCCAAAAGAAAGGTTTACCTTTAAATGTGAAAAAACGATGTTCACTCTTCTTGTCAATGTATTGTGAATACACATCAAGTTTAGAGTGATCAGCTGCATCAAATTCTTTTTGATTTTTGATTACTTGAATTCCCAAACCAGAGTGACCTTCAGTTGGTTTAGCAATCATAGGGAAACCAATCTCTTTAATTGCGTCTTCAGTCTTTAGGCAAGTCTTAGGTATATTCTCATCACCATCAACTATTTTATGGAACTCTGCTTTAGATCCTGAATTCTTAATAAATTCTGGACGATTATACACGTTTTCGATTTTAATAAGATCTTCATCCAATAGAGTTTGTACAACATTGCTATTGTATGTCAATATTGGATAGTCCTTATTGATCTTAATATCCTTGTAGTTTTGGGGTGTTAATCTAATAAAGAATTTGTCCGCGGCAAAATCTTTATATGACCAGAATCTGTGACCCAAATCTGGATTATAGGCTAAGTAAATCTTATTTAAATCTTTTGGACCCTTAGCCTCGTTAATAAAATCTTCGAATGTGTGTATTGCTTTCATCTAGTATATATCAGTCTTGAAATACTTCAATTGTTACTTCTTTTTCTACTAGTTCTGACCATACGCCCTTGTATCGTGTTCCTCTTACAATGTGATTATCGATCCAGTGATAATTACCGCCACGAGGTTTACCCATTAGTAGCCCATGGTATTTAAACCCAAATCGATTTAGCCATTCTTCAGTAACTTCTCGATGAGCTTCGGTTCTAGATGTAAAAAATGTAATTACGTGACCTTCGTCAAACCATCTATTAAGTGTTTCTACTGCACCTTCATATGGTTTTACCAATGACATTCTCTCTGGTTCTTCGTTAGGTACGTCATCTGTAATAGTACCATCGATATCGATCAAATAATTTTTGCAACCTGGATTTAGAACTGGTGAAACCAAATGTCCATCGTCGCCTCTGGTCTCGTTAAATGTAATCTCTTTTTTCATTTTTTGTGGTTATTAATTAATTTCTTTTCTCATAAAAGAGACACAAATGTATCTCTTACCAGCACTGATAGGTCTTGCACCATGTAAGTGTGTAATCATTCCAGGGTGTAGAGTTGCAGTACCTACTTTTGCTGGATTTGAAAGCGTTTTGTATTTTGGGAACCAAGTTCCTCCACCTTCAAATTCATCATTAAGTTTTACTACCATTGTCACGTGACTAAAATCATGGTGCAAACTTAAATGTGATTGCCTGTCGGTCGTATATCGAGCCATAAAGTTTTCACTAAACATTGAATCCCAACCTCGACCTTCTAATTGCCAAAGGTGAATACAGATAGGATACACAACTTCTCTTAGGACTCTCATATAAATGTGATCTAAACCGAGTTCTGGTAACAACACATCATTGGTTGGATAAAACTCGTGGCGATCTTGTGTCCATCTATCTAAAGTCTCTGCTAATGCAATAGCTTCTTTACAAAACTTTTCGGTGAATAATGGAAACTCATAAATATTATTGCCCATATCGTCGATCATTAGATCATACTCTCCTTTGGCAAGCGTATGGTTTAAGTATTTAGATTTCCATTGATCCCAATCTGCATCATCTAAGATTTCAAAATAAGGTTTGGTCTCTTCTTTCATAAGATTAATATTTGCATTAACGGGTTCTGTAGCTGATTCAGAATGAGGTCTGCTTTGCTCTATATAATTTACAGTAGGTGCAATAGCATTTAACTTAGGTGGAAATAATTCAGCTATATCATCTCTACGATGTTTAGTAAAAGTAGCCGTTAAAAATTCATCAAGAGGTATAATATGCTGTTGATAATTATAATCTGTTAATAATCTTTTTGCGGTTTCTTTTTTAAGAACATATGCATGTGTATTATAACTACTCAGCGCTTTAACCCAATTGTGAGATGCCAATAATTCATTACCTGGAAATAGAGCATGTCGACCTAAAAATGCTAAATCCCAATCAATGTTTGGAATCACAGGATTATTTAATGGTTTTACTAAATTAAAATCATCCTCTAAAATTAGAGCAACGTTTACATTATCCGCTAACATTTTTTGCCAAACTATCATGTGGCTAATTGCACAACCAATTTCTCCACCGGTGACATCTCTTTTCCACCAATCATTCCAAGTTTGATCACCTAAATTCCAAGTTTCTAGAGGTGAATAACCATCTAATATTTGTCCAGATCTACCGTCAAAAGCTGGCACAATTTCCCAAGCTACAGGATATGGCATGTTTAATGCATCTATCCTTTCAACAATAGAAAGTTGAGCCTCTCTATTATTAGCCTCTAAACTTATTATATAAATTTTTTCTATATTCATAAAGATTCTAATAGATTTTTCCAGTCATATGATCTCATGTTCCATGTTTGCCGTTTAGCCCACTGATATGAATGCTCAATTGATTTATTCTTAAGTTCACCACCCAACGTACTTAATATTTGTACGACTTGATCCCAATTTGTTTCACTCCTTTCTAATATGATACCAGAGTTTACAGTTTCTTGCAGTGCTGCAACTTTGGTTACAATGGGCAATACTCTAGCATACTGCATTTCAAGTGCAGTAATACAATATGTTTCTTCGTAATCTGTTATATAACACCAATATTCCGCTCTTAGCATTGCATCGTGTAAAACTTCTTGATCAACCGTTCCGTGCCCTGTAACACCATCATATCGATTGAATCTATATTTAAAACCCAATTTTGAATATCCCGGAGAAAAGACGTCGAGAGTTGCATGTGGTAGAATCTTTTTAATTTTATGCCAATTATCTAATAGATCTTGCAAACCTCTTTCATGTGCTGAACTAAATATAAATCGTCCTTTAATTTTTTTAGGATTTCCTATAAACGAAGATGGATCAATACCATTTCCAATTATGCTTATTTTATTTAGCGGTATATTATATGCTTTTGACCATTGATTCTTATGCCAATTTGTTAAACAGACAGTGTGATCTACTTGTTGTGTTAATTGGTCAGCATCTGGAAGTTCTACCCCATTAAACCACGGATGATGATGTGTGTTGTGTGCCCATAATATTTTCTTAGCACTATAATCTTTAAACTCTTTTAAGAAATGTATATAACTGGCCGAAACGATATAATCAAACTTATCAAAATATTTATTATGCACATTGTCGGTCGAAAGCCATTCTACGCCGTCAAGCATACCAAAATTAACGACCTCGCCTGAAACAACAACTTCATAACCAAATTTAACCATTTCTTTGGCTAATTTCATTATAGCTAATTCTGTTCCACCTAGACCATGCGTACTACTTCCGTTAAATTTAGGTTTTTGATAACCAGCGTAAAATAATAGCCTCATTGATAATTATATTAATATATTATATTTATCTAGCAAAAAAAAGCCTACAAAAAGTAGGCTTATTATTTATTTCTTAGGTGGTTGTTTCTTAGGTGGTTGTACCAAATACCATCCTTTATAATATTCTCGTTTATTATAAATGTAGTCCATGTACTTATCAACCTTTGCTTTCCAATCCGTATCAACAGCTGGATTAAAAATACCCGATTTAGGACTTGAGAACGTTTTGTTGATAAATTCTACCGCATTGTCTTTGTTATCGAATAGAGCATGATTAATACTGTAGAATGAACCTTGGTGAACATTATTCCATACGTCGATTGGTTCTACTTCTTTACCCATTACTACTGAATAAAGTGCGCTCTCACTAATATGTGTAGTGTATACTTTTTCAGCTTTTTGTAAAAAGTGATAAAGATCAATATCTCTTGGAAGAATTGAATCTTCTCCAAAAAGATCTTTAATTTCACCAATTACAGCGTGTGTTGTAATAGGGTGTGGTTTAAAATAAACATTTCCTTTATTTGCTTTTGAAATTGCAATCAATTTATTTAAACACACATTGCTCTTAAGTTTATTTGATCCAGGTAAAACCACCAATATTGAACGATGCGGATAGCGATCAAATTCTTGATTTCTATCTTGATACTTATTGGCCATTTTATTTTCAATGTTGGCTCTAAAATAAGAAACCCAATCATTAATTTCTATATCATCGGTGTCGTTCCACGCATCAATAACCTGACCTACTCTCATTTTTAAATTAAGAGGCTGAGTCATGAAATTAGTAGCATATTCAGTGTAGCCCATAGTTTTGAAATAGGGCATCTCTTCTGCTATCACGTCATAACTGTGTTCTAATCCTAGTTCTTTACACTTTCTAATGAGATACCTTTCAACCTGTTCTAGATTGTTAAGTTTATCATTTTTCTTTAGAGGTCCGATTCTTTCTTGAAGAACCTTCTTATTGAACATTTCCATATTATAAAATAATTTTAATAGTTATACTAACAAAGAGAACTTTGTTTAAGTATTTATCTAAATTATTTTATCGGCCCTGGTACTTGTTCTTTCTCCAGTTTTTGATAGTGCTAAATCTAATAATAGATCTATTGTTACCTGGGATTTGATACCACGTTTTTTGGATTTCATAATCAGTGGTCCAAGTTGTGGTCCAAGTTGTAGTTGTACTTCTAGTAGTGGTCCACGTAGTGGTGGTATTCCAAGACGTAGTCCATGTAGTAGTTACACTATAGATGGTTGCCCAAGTGGTATCTGTTGATCTGGATGTGTTCACGCTCGTATTATACGTAGTTGTTGTAGATCTACTTGTATTGTATGTAGTGGTCGTAGACTGACTTGTATTGTACGTAGTGGTCGTAGAGTGAGATGTAGATCGGCTAGTAGTCCAAGTAGTCACCCATTCAGTTGTCCAAGTTGTAGTTGTACTCTTAGTTGTGTTCCATGATGTAGCCCATTCAGTCGTCCACGTAGTCGTTGTAGACTGATTGGTGTATTGAGATGTAACCCAAGTTGTAGTAGTAACATAGTCAGTTGAACGCGTTGTGCTCCATTCAGTAGTCCACGTAGTAGTTGTACTATGTGAAGTCGAAGAGCTAGTAGATCTTGAAGTACCCCAAATTGTAACTGTATCCAATGTGGTTGAATGTGACGTAGACTGTGTTGTGCTCCATGAAGTAGTCCACGTAGTAGTTGTACTATGTGAAGTGGATTGGCTAGTAGTTTTACTAGTGCTCCACGTGGTTGTAGTCGAATGTGACGTTGTGTGGCTAGTTCCCCATGTCGTAGTTGTACTATGTGAAGTAGACTGACTCGTAGTATGACTAGTTGACCACGTAGTTGTATATGTTGTAGTTGTACTTCTAGTAGTAGACCATGTGGTAGTCCAAGTTGTAGTTGTAGAAGCTGAAGTTAAAATTTCAGTCTGCCACGCAGTGGTCCATGACGTAGTCCATGTAGTAGTAGTTGATTGACTTGTACTATATGATGTGGTATATGTAGTTGTAGTAGACTTACTTGTGCTCTGTGACGTATTATAAGTTGTGGTCCACTTCGTAGATGTTGAGTGAGAAGTAGACTGACTTGTATTATAAGACGTTGTGGTCGAATGAGAAGTAGATGTACTTGTGCTATATGATGTAGTCCAATATGTAGTGTACGTAGTAGTGGTACTTTGTGAAGTATTGTAATACGTAGTATATGTGGTTGTAGTAGATTGACTCGTACTCTGCGACGTATTATAAGTTGTAGTCCATCTAGTACTTGTCGTATGAGAAGTTGATCTAGATGTATTATACGTAGTAGTTGTGTCACGAGACGTTGACTGTGACGTATTATAAGTTGTAGTCCAAGACGTAGTATATGTAGTAGTGGTACTCTGTGAAGTATTCCAGTATGTAGTATATGTAGTCGTAGTAGATTGACTCGTACTTTGTGACGTATTATAAGTTGTGGTCCATCTAGTACCAGTGGCATGTGACGTTGACTGTGATGTATTATACGTAGTAGTTGTGTCACGAGACGTTGACTGCGACGTATTATATGCTGTAGTCCAATATGTGGTATACGTAGTAGTGGTACTTTGTGAAGTATTATAATACGTGGTATACGTAGTAGTGGTACTTTGCGAAGTTGATTGAGCTGTACTAAAGTATGTGGTCCAAGTTGTGGTCGTAGTATGTGACGTTGACTGTGACGTATTATACGTAGTAGTTGTATCACGAGACGTTGACTGTGACGTATTGTAACTTGTAGTCCAGTATGTAGTATATGTAGTAGTGGTACTTTGAGAAGTGTTCCAGTATGTAGTATACGTGGTCGTAGTTGAATGCGACGTTGATTGAGCTGTACTAAAAGTTGTAGTCCACGTAGTACTTGTAACACGAGATGTTGACTGCGACGTATTGTATGCCGTAGTTGTAGTGTGCGACGTTGACTGTGACGTATTATATGTTGTAGTCCAAGACGTAGTATACGTAGTCGTAGTTGATTTAGTTGTATTATACGTAGTAGTTGTGTCACGAGATGTTGACTGCGACGTATTATATGTTGTAGTCCAAGACGTAGTATACGTAGTCGTAGTTGATTTAGTTGTATTATACGTAGTGGTTGTGTCACGAGACGTTGATTGTGACGTATTGTAACTTGTAGTCCAATATGTGGTATACGTGGTAGTGGTACTCTGTGAAGTTAGATACGACGTAGTATATGATGTACTCGTAACACGAGACGTTGACTGTGATGTATTATATGTTGTAGTAGTCGATACAGACATTGCCTTACTCGTCGTATGACTCGTAGCATATACTGTAGCATACGTCGTAGTGGTACTTTGTGAAGTATTATAATATGTAGTCCATGCTGTAGTTGTCGCATGCGACGTAGTGTGACTTGTGTTATAAACGCTGTTATAATATGTAGTATAAGTAGTTGTAGTGTTGACACTAGTATTCCACGATGTAGTGTATGTTGTAGTGGTCGCATGACTAGTTTGATGAGATGTGCCCCATACAGTTGACCACACCGTGTCCCATCCAGTAACACGAGAAGTTTGAACTGCCCATGAAGTCGTTTGTGACGTATTCCATGATCCAGATGTATTCCTCGAAGCCGGTGAGCTGGCCGAAGTTAATCTTGAAGTCTGCCAATATGTGGTATATAATGCCATCTAATTTAACTATTTATTTCTTTTTTCATTTATATTATCTAATGGGTCCAGGATCGCCGCATCGATCAGCACACATCCAGGCTTCTGGGTGACAGGGATCGTAACATATACTCCAGTCTGCACAATATTCGTCAGGCGGGCAATCGCCTGCTTTTGCATTGTGTGTTAATATGCCATTGGCGAAGAATGTATCATTAGGTTCTACATCTAAACTATATACAGTGTACGCTGTGGTTTCATCAAATTCTAATGATGTGATTTCTATTTCACCTTGAGTTAAATGGTATAATTTATCACCTAATTCTAAAATAGATGCCTGTAATAATTTCCAATTAGTACCTCTCTTCACAACGTGTATGTGATCTCTTGTGGTTTTAAGTAAACCATTATTAATATTTATAATACCGATTGCGTTATATCTTCTTAGAGACGTTAGAGTATCATCATTTGATAAAGCTCCTACAATTTGTGTGGTGGAAAAATTAGACATTCCAACTTTCGTATCAACGTTCATTCCGCCATCCATTGTTAAGAGTGGTTGAGTAAGCATTAGTTCTTCAACCGGCTTAGCATATCCAGTTGATAAATTAACAAGTGTACCTTCTACAATACATTCTACACGGCCATCATCAGTACTTCGACTTACTTCCCAATATGTTTGCCAATATGCGGTTGTGGTCCACACTGTAGTCCATGTTGCAGTAGTACTCCATGTGGTTGATCCACTATATGTTGTATTAAAATATGTTGTCACGCTTGTTGCTCTACTCGTGTTAGCACTCGTATTATAATACGTTGTGTAAGATGTCGTAGTCGAACGTGATGTGCTTCTAGAAACTGTCCACGTAGTAGTCGTTGTATGTGAAGTGGTGTGACTAGTAGCAATAGATGTTGCATATACGGTTGTATATGTTGTGGTAGTAGATTTACTAGTTACATGGCTAGTTCCCCACACCGTCGTAGTCGTATGTGACGTTGTATGGCTAGTGTTATATGTTGTAGTAAAATATGTAGTCCACGAAGTGGTTGTAGTATGGCTAGTTGCCCACACAGTAGTCCACGAAGTGGTCGTATTATGCGACGTTGTATGGCTAGTTCCCCAATAAGTAGTGGTTGTATGAGACGTAGACTGACTTGTTGTGTGGCTAGTTCCCCACACAGTAGTCCATGTAGTACTAGTTGTATGGCTAGTTGCAAAAGTAGTAGTTGTCGAGTGCGACGTAGACTGACTTGTTGTATGGCTAGTTGCCCATACTGTAGTCCATGTTGTAGACGTTGTATGGCTAGTTGCAAAAGTAGTAGTTGTCGAGTGCGACGTAGACTGACTCGTTGTATGGCTAGTTGCCCAAGTGGTAGTATATGTCGTAGCTGTCGAGTGCGACGTTGCCCATGTTGTAGTCCACGTAGTGGTTGTAGATTGGTTAGTTGATCTACTAGTATCCCATGACGTAGTATATGTTGTCGTAGTCGAATGTGACGTAGATTGGCTTGTCAGCCAAGTTGTCGTAGTTGTATGAGACGTAGACTGACTTGTTGTATGGCTAGTTCCCCATACCGTGGTCCACGTGGTACTAGTCGTATGAGTAGTTGACCAAGTAGTTGTATACGTGGTGGTTGTAGATTGGTTAGTTGATCTACTAGTTGTCCACGATGTGGTCCATGTAGTAGTTGTACTATGTGCCGTTGTATGACTAGTTCCCCATACAGTAGTTGTACTATGTGACGTAGACTGACTCGTAGTATGACTAGTTGCCCATACGGTAGTCCATGTTGTAGACGTTGTATGGCTAGTTGACCAAGTAGTTGTATACGTGGTAGTTGTAGATTGCTCAGTTTCATGGCTAGTAGACCACGATGTCGTCCACGTAGTAGTTGTACTATGTGTTGTGGTTTTACTAGTTTGCCAAGTAGTTGTAGTCGTGTGTGACGTAGACTGACTCGTAGTATGACTAGTTGCCCATACGGTAGTCCATGTTGTAGACGTTGTATGGCTAGTTGACCATGTAGTTGTATACGAAGTTGTAGTCGATTGAGTCGTATCATGACTAGTTGACCATGTAGTGGTCCATGTGGTTGTAGTCGAGTGTGACGTTGTATGGCTAGTTCCCCATGTAGTAGTTGTACTATGTGATGTGGATTTACTAGTTGTATGCGATGTTGTCCACGTAGTTGTATATGTCGTAGTGGTTGAGTGTGATGTCGACCATGTTGTAGTATACGTAGTGGTTGTAGACTGTGCGGTCAAGTTTTCAGTTGACCATGTCGTAGTCCACGTGGTCGTTGTACTATGTGATGTTGTATGTGATGTTGTCCACGTGGTCGTAGTTGATCTACTAGTTGATTGGCTAGTTGATTGACTTGTGTTCCAGTATGTGGTCCACTTAGTATTTGTAGATTGACTCGTAGATTGACTCGTATTAAACGTAGTCGTAGTCGAATGCGACGTAGACTGATTTGTATTATACGTTGTAGTCCAAGACGTGGTATACGTCGTAGTAGTACTTTGAGAAGTATTATAATATGTAGTATACGTCGTAGTAGTTGACTGATTTGTATTATACGTTGTAGTCCAAGACGTGGTATACGTAGTCGTAGTAGATTGGCTAGTAGATTGGCTAGTTGTCCACGTAGTCACATATGTAGTCGTCCACGTGGTTGTGGTCGATTGACTCGTATTCCAACTTGTGGTCCATGTAGTTGTATATGCGGTCGTAGTAGATTGGCTAGTAGATTGGCTAGTTGTCCACGTGGTCGTAACTGTCGTATTGGTAGTTTTACTCGTGTTCCAATATGTCATCCACGTTGTAGTAGTTGACTGACTTGTAGATTGACTCGTAGATTGACTAGTTGTCCATGTAGTTGTAGTACTCATCGATGTACTTTGAGAAGTACTCGCCGATGTAGACCAGCTTGTAGTGTATGTTGTAGTTGTTGAGTGACTTGTAGACCATGTGGTAGTTGTCGAATGAGTTGTACTAAATGTAGTAGTTGTCGAATGCGACGTTGCCCATGTCGTGGTCCATGTAGTCGTAGTAGATTGACTAGTGTTGAACGCTTTATCAGTTGCCCTAGAAGTACTTGCCGTCTCGGTTGTAGACTGCGAAGTATTCCACGCTGTAGTAGTACTTTTTGAGGTAGAGGCAGATGTAGATACTCCGCTACCAGTACTCCAGAAATCAACTCTTGAAAATCCTAAATTCTTCATATTTTATTTTGTAATTCTTTATATTTATTTTGTTAATTTAATCGATTATTTTTTATTGAAAATTACCGACGTAGTTAATCAAAATATTATCAGCATCGATTACAAAATAGGATATAAGTGAAACTGCGTTAGGTTCAAGTGCAAAATCAACTTCTGCACCAGATGGTGTTTTCATATTTTCTGGTAATGGTCTAAATGTATTACCAGTTGCGTGGTTTATGATAATAATAGTTCCAGATTGACCTGCGCATGTAATGTCTGTAAATGACATTGCAATTTCTATTTGACCCGAACCACAATTAATTACAAATGAATCACCTATACGTGGATCTACTTCATATACTGTACCATTAAGACCGACGTTGATCAAGTCTCTTTGTAATCTACCTGTTAAATAAAGATCAGCGTGCTGAACATCAGAGTTTGTGTTAGTATACTGATTCATTGCAGTTGCATAGGTATTAGAAGTACCCGTTGCACCTTTAATACCCGAAGAACCCGATGTTCCAGAGCTACCGCTTGAACCATTTGTACCGTTCGTACCAGAAGTTCCGTTCGTACCAGAACTACCTGAAGTTCCGTTTGTACCAGAAGTTCCGTTTGTACCAGAGGTTCCGTTCACGCCCGGAGCACCTTTAGCTCCAGAAGATCCAGATGAACCTGAGCTACCGCTTGAACCTGATGTTCCATTTAAATCTCCGGTAGGCAACCAAGCCGAACCATTCCATGTATAAACTCTACCATCGGCAGTAAAACCTAATTGATTAAGGAATGAACCTTCACCTAAGTTTTCAACTGTAATACCTGATTTAGCACCATCATAGCCTGAAGATCCAGATGAACCTGAGCTACCGCTTGAACCGCTTGATCCGTTTGTACCATTTGTGCCGCTCGTGCCTGGAGCACCTTTAGCACCAGAAGTTCCATTTGTGCCGCTCGTTCCATTTGTACCTGAGCTACCAGATGAACCGTTTGTGCCGCTCGTTCCATTTGTACCAGAAGATCCATTTGTACCGTTTGTGCCGCTCGTTCCGTTTGTGCCGGAAGTTCCATTTGTACCTGAGCTACCGCTTGAACCAGATGAACCTGGATTACCTTGAGGACCTTGAATAGATCCACCTGATGCCCAACCATCTAATGCTGTCCAAATCCAAAGTGAATCGTCGAATTGAACTATATATGCATCACCGTCTTTATTGCCTTCTAATGGTAATTCTTCTTGTGTTAGAACATAACCTTGCATTGAAACGCCCCAACCAGGATTTCCTTGATCACCTTTAGCACCGTTTACACCGCTCGTTCCGTTTGTGCCAGAAGTTCCGTTTGTACCGTTGGTGCCACTCGTTCCTGGAGCACCCTTAATACCGCTTGTACCATTTGTGCCAGAAGTTCCGTTTGTGCCTGAACTACCTGAGCTACCATTTGTGCCAGAAGTTCCGTTTGTGCCAGAAGTTCCGTTTGTGCCTGAACTACCTGAGCTACCATTTGTACCATTTGTGCCTGAGCTACCATTTGTACCATTTGTTCCACTCGTTCCTGGAGCACCTTTAATACCTGATGAACCTGAGCTACCGCTTGAACCTGATGTTCCATTTAAATCTCCGGTAGGTAACCAAGCTGAACCGTTCCAAGTGTAAATTCTACCATCGGCAGTAAAACCTAATTGATTAAGGAATGAACCTTCACCTAAGTTTTCAACTGTAATACCTGATTTAGCGCCATCATAACCTGAACTGCCGCTTGAACCAGAAGAACCACTTGAGCCATTTGTTCCATTTGTACCTGAGCTACCGTTTGTACCTGAAGTTCCGTTTGTACCTGAGCTACCATTCGTTCCGTTTGTACCTGAGGTTCCGTTTGTACCTGAGCTACCGTTCGTTCCATTTGTGCCAGAAGTTCCGTTTGTGCCTGAAGTTCCATTTGTGCCTGAACTGCCTGAACTACCTGAACTACCCGAAGTTCCATTTGCACCAGGAGAACCTTGTTGTCCCTTTAAACCCGTTGCACCGACTGGAATAGTAAATTGAAAAAGAGCATCTCTTTCATCACCGAGATTAACAACACTTACTGGTGTTCCCTCTAATCCTGTAACAGATTCTGGTGTAACATTTATCGTAGCGCTTAATCCATTAATACCTGAAGTTCCGTTTGTTCCGTTCGTTCCAGATGAACCAGACGAGCCGTTTGTACCGTTTGTGCCACTCGTTCCTGGAGCACCCTTAATACCACTTGTACCATTTGTGCCAGAAGTTCCGTTTGTGCCACTCGTACCGTTTGTACCAGAACTACCGCTCGTACCGTCTGTGCCAGAAGTTCCGTTTGTGCCACTCGTACCGTTTGTTCCATTTGTGCCGCTTGTTCCTGGAGCACCTTTAGCACCAGAGGTTCCATTCGTACCATTAGTACCTGAGGTTCCATTTGTGCCTGAGCTACCGGACGAACCGTTTGTTCCATTCGTGCCTGAGCTACCAGATGAACCAGATGTACCAGCATTACCAATTGGCTGAATAAACATGAACACCTCTTGTCCATTTGAGATAGTACCCCAATTTGAACTAGAGATTGGTTCTAATTCAAATGTTTTTTCTCCTGTGCCTTGCGTAACGCCGTTTACATAAAAGGATTTGTAAACTCTACCATCATTAGAACTAGCAAATACTACGATGGCCTTTCTGTTATTAGTAGAAACAGTTAATGTAGATAAAGAAACTGCAGCATTTGAGCCCCTTAAATCTGTTTCACTAATTACTACAGCAGTCGGAGAAGATGTATTATTAAATCTAAACTTTCCTGCCGCAACAGAACCCGATGTCGAGTTGCTGTATTCGTATTGTAGACCAAATGCGTTTGGTAATACGGTATTTTCGTATTTACCGCTCCCCGTATTATATGCTAATACATCACCAGCGACTGGCGACGTAGATAAAAATTCAAGGATCTGTTTTAATTTCAGTTGAGACATGAATAACGTTATTCTTTTTAAGTTTATATTATATATCTTGTATTCTAGAATACATTGCACATCCCGGCAACAAAGTCATAAAAAAATTATTTTTTATTTGTTAGTGCAGCCATAAACTGTAAATGCTGTTCTAAAATAGTTTTCTTTTGATCATTTTCGTTTGTTTTATACCATTGCCAAGATACAGAATTTATTATATTATTCTGTTTTTCTTTTAGTTTTTCTATACTCTCTTCTATAGATTTTATCTGGGCATATGCTGATTCTGGTAATTCTAGCTCGAGTTTTATGGCACATCTAATTAATTTAGCCCAATCCTCTGTCTCATTTGCATTAACAGCATCCTCATATATGGTCTTAAGTCTATCAAATTCTGTCTGTAATATATTGGATCCTAATTTATCTGGATGACATTTAATTACTACCTTTCTAAAAAGAGATTTAAAATCTGGATGTTTATCATTTTCTTTCTCTTGTTCCTCTTCTTCTTTTACACTTTTAGCCCATTCACTGGCTAAATTATCCATTTCATTGGTTTGTAATATACCTTCCTCATCAATCTCGGATAATGATTGCATAAATTGATTTTTTATTTCAGAATT
>Ga0222714_10001415_pt1 | contig 27058 bp, 11 predicted proteins | sample C33_3DmetaG_FD_165048 | JGI IMG/M metagenome (GOLD analysis project Ga0222714, IMG submission 165048) | Estuarine water microbial communities from San Francisco Bay, California, United States - C33_3D | ecosystem: Environmental > Aquatic > Marine > Unclassified | place: USA: California...
ACTGTAGGTAGGTCAGAAAAGTTACCTAAGAAAAATTCTTTAATAGCATCTACTATCTTCTGTACAAATGAAGTATCCTTAAGTTGCTTTTGATACCTAATCAACTGTCCTCTAAACTGAGGATTAGACATAAACTCACTTGCAAACTCTTCTACACTTGTAAAGCCATAGTTAGTAGAAAGAATAGGAAACTTCTTGAGGTAACCTTCAAAGGCTACAGTCATCTTATTCTTAAAAGCAATCTCCTGTGGTGTAGTAGGTTCATTAAGAGCTTTAATAGTGTAAGAGTGCATTGCTTCGTGAATAACATCTATAGCAAGTTTAGAGTTATCCATATCATCTAATACAGCCTTACCTATATAGATTGTGTTTGTCTTGTTGTCATAGAATGCTACTTGACTTCCTTCTTCTCCGATAGCCCTATCAAAGACTGCAAGCTTTAAAGAAGTGTTTACTTTTCCTAGGTCTTTAAGTCTACCTATAATTTCTTTTTGGAAGGGTTGTAGATTTTCAGAACTCTCTAATGCATCTAACACACTCAAGAGATCTAACTCTTCTATATTACCTAAGTTAGATACAATATCTCCAAAGTTTAAATTCTTTAGATCATCTAGGGTAACAGGATTTCTATCACTTGTAGTAGGCTTGTATTGAATCTTAAAACCAGTTTCTGTTCTTACTACTTTTGCACCAATAGCATCAAAGCGAGGATTTAAGTTAATCTCTGCTGCTACTGCACTAGCTTCAGTATAGTTAGAAAACTCATAGGTATTATCTACAGTTTCTGCTAACTCTTCTAGTTGTCTAGCACTTGCTAACTGTTCTTCTGTAAGATTTAAGTTAAGTAACTTGTCTACTGTCTCCATACTAGGTTCTCCTGAAAATCCTAAATCAGGAGTTCTTTCTGTATTAGTAGTCCAGTCAAACCCAAGTAATTCTTTAAAGCCCTCTGTATACATTGCATTGTATATGTCTATGGCTTCTTCTTTAGGATAGAAGCTAGTTAGTTGGTAGTACACATGAGATTCTACTCGTTTACCAGTTAAGGGAGATATGATTGATGCTCTACAAGCCATTGTCTTTTGTTATTATTTTAATTCTAGTTATTCAAATTTAACCTAAATCGCATGATTCTTCTAATCCTAAGGAATTATTTGGAGTATTAGTAGACTGCTGAACATCATAATTAGAAATACCTTCAGATTTAATATCTTCAAGCATTTGTCTGTACAGAGTTGCATGTCTATCAATTGTTTCGTCTGAAACAGCTGCTCTATCTTCTCCCCTAGCTAACTGTGCTTTAATTCTTTCTTTAGCTAACTCTGGGTTTAATTCCATTAACTTATATTGGATATTAGCTGAAGGAATTGCTTTTCTAATAGCTGTAATAAAAGGTCTTCTTTTTTCTTTAGTTAGGTTAGTTGTATCAAATACAACTTGTTTACCTTCTTTTATAGCTTGTATAGCTCTTTTAGCAGCTTCTTTGTAAATTTCTTTATCTTTAGATTTATTATTTATATCTCCTGTAAATTCAACTCTCATTGCATCAGGTTCTATAACAACTAAATTTTGTTGAGGAAGTGATTTTACAAAAGTAGATTTCCCACTTCCAGAAGTTCCTATAGGCAAGATAACATCAGGTTTATTTTGATTTCCTATAGTAGATGTTTTCTGTCTCAATTCAGCAACAACTTCGGATAGTGATACTGCATGTGATCCCTGACCTCTATCCATAAGTTTTTTAGAGTACAAAAGATTAGCACCATCAAGTTTACCTTGATTAATTTGATCAAGTATCCATGTTCTTTGTTCTGGTTTTACCTCTTGAAACTTATTACCAAGTAACCAATCTTTGTAATTCTGAGCAGCTTGAGCTACACTACTAGCTTTTATAGTTCCTTGATATCCTCCTTCACTCCATGGATTACCAAAGTGTTCGTTAGCTGTAGCTGCAGAGGTTCTCATAGTATTAATTCCTTCTGCTGTATAAACTGGTCTAGACTCTAAGTCTCCTTTCCATTCTTTACTTAAATCTATCTTAGGTTTAACTTCTGTAATTTCAGCAACTTGAGTAGATAGTCCAGTAATTTTTCCTAACTGTGCAGCTAACTCAGGAAGTTTTAAATCAAAGGTTACTGCATTAGCATATACAGATGGGTAGTTTGTCCTAATGTTACCTAAGTTAAATAATCTATGAGGTATATTAAGCAATTCGTTTAAGTAACTCATACCTGCAAGATAGATAGGCATTACTGTTTTATATTCTTCGTTTTCTAGATTCTTTCTAATGTCTTTATCTGCTTGAGTAGTATATTGCTCGTAAGCTTCAAAAGGTACTACTTGATTTAAACCATACGAGTTATTAGAGAAACCAAATTGAATAAAGTTTGCTAATCCTAGATCTTTAAAAAACTGAGATACTTCAGGTCTTACGTCATTCATACCCGCAAGGAAAGCTTTTTCGTATTCATTTATAAGATAAGAATCTAAGTTAGAGTTTCTTAGTTTAAAGATAAGGAACGGTGTAGATACCGTTGGCTTCTCTTCGTATAAGTTCTCAATTAAAAGATTCTTATTTATGTCTGGATAGTTTTCTTTGAGTGCTTTTAATCTCGCTAATAAGTTATTAGAGTTATTTTTTGCTAAGAATCCTTTCTCTCCAAAAACTTTAACTCTAACAGAATTACCTTCACTATCTACTCCTTGAGAATGTATAGTCAGTAAGATAAGATTATCTTTAATAGTCTTTGCTGCACTTACTTGATCATCTTGGGTATATAACTCTGATAGATTTAAAAAACGATTGATTGCATTAAATACCATCCTATGTCCTGTAACAGGAAAAGCCTTATCAAGTAATCCTGATACAGTATCTGCTACGTTAAATGCAGAAAGAGCAGAACGTTTAGTTAAAATGTCTAACCCCTCTTTATTAAAGGAATCAGCTATCTGTGCATACGTAAACTCTTCTGCTTCTTTTTGGTAAGAACTTTGGTAGCTTTTTGTATTGTAATCTACTAAAGCATTTAACTGTTGAATCTTACTTTGTCTGTCTCTTAAGTTTTGCAACATAGCTAAACTTGCAATGTCCTTTAATACTGAAGACTCTGTAGAGAAGAATGCATCTTTAACACTAGACTGAGTTAAAAGACCATTTGTAATGGCTCTAAATGGAGCTCTTTTACCTTGTTCTTTCTTAGCGTTTTTTATTTGCTCTACAGTCTCTCTAATCTCTTTATCAGATAATACAAGTTTATCAAATATGTTTTGTAAGGTTCTAGTTGCTCTTCTACTTTCTAATTGTTCTTTAGTGTAGTGCATCTCTGATTGGATGATACCTCTGTTCATCTCTTTCAATGCATACTTTACTATAGGACGATTAAGAAACTCTAAGGATTCTTTTACAGGTGTACCTGAAAGAATCATAGCATGGAATAAAGGCGTTTTAACTTTATCTAGTCCTAACAAGATTAACCAATCTTCCTTAGCGATATCTACGTGCCCGTTAATACTCTCACTGATTACACGAGAGATACTAGTGCCATCTACAAGATCCTGCATACCTAAGGCAACACTACCGTCTTGCATAATATGTTGAGGCAATATGTAGGAATTAGCAGCCTCTACATCAACGTATCTTAGACCAGCTATCTGGAATTCTTTTTGAATTGTGTTGATCTTAGCATCTATACTTAATGCTTTCTTAGCTTCGATGTTGTCAGAGTATACTCTGTTAGAAACTAAAAGATTAAATACTCCAGTAGAAGTTATTGGGTTGGAAGGAAGCTTATCAGCTTCTGCTTTTAGAATAGTGTTGGTATTAGGAAGTACAATCTTATTGTAGTTTTCTTCTAATCCCATAACACCTGCCATAACATTAATCAAACGGTTACCAGCAGCTGCCTCAAACTTATTAAAGTTAGAGTTTTCTGTTTCAAAGATTTCTCTCTGTAACTCCTTAAAGATCTTAAGTCCTTCTGCTACTTCACCTTCTTTTAACAGGTTTCTAATCTGTGCGTACTTGCTTTTTAGTTCTGCTTCTTTCTGCTCCCTGTCTAAATCTTTTGTTTGAAGTTCTTCTAGGTTAAAAGTTTTTCCAGTCATACCAAGTAACGTAGACTCTTTAGTCTCCAACGCTTCTTTTAATGCCTGTATTTCTTTTTGTAACTCCTTAGATTTCTGATAGTTAGGAAGCTCTTCTACAATACTCTGTATTTCTTTCTTTGCTTGACGCAGATATCTAAGTAATTGTACACTCTCTTGTCTTGTTGGTAATTCACTCTTGTACTGATCTAAACTGTAATTTTCAGTTTCTACTAAGTTTCCTTGTCTGTCTATTACAGGTTCAAACATAGTTAACTTATCTATATCAAAGTCTCCTCCTGACTTAGCTACAATTCCTGCAGGTACAACAATAACAGGACCAGCACTAGTAGGTAAGAATTCCCTTACACGCATATACTCCATAGAGTTAAATCCTTGTACAGGAATACGTACTCCTACTAGAATTAATTGTTTAGAGTTTTGTTCTACCCACTCCATCTCTTTGAGATTATCTGAAGTTAGGATAGCATTTAAGTTTTCTATTGTGCCTATGGTTTTCCCATTAAACTTTAATCTAAGTAAGCCAGAATGTTTCTTAGGATTAAAAGCAATCTTAACGTCTGCAGGTTGTGTTTTACCGTTCTCTACTCTATAGTTTCTAAGACCGTTAATACCAAACTTTTTAATTTGAGTCTCAGTAGGTTTCTTAAATCTTTGTTTACCTAATCCTGTAGAAGCTACTTGTACGTATGCTTCTCCATGTAGCTTCTGAGAAATAATTCTGTTATTGATTACAGATAAGATAATGCCTTCAATTTCTTTTCTATTCTTAGCAGAATCAAGAGGATATAAAAGGTTACCATTCTCGTCTACTTGAATATACCTCTTCAAAGAATCACTAACATTTCTGTTATCCATCTCTGTACGTAGGAAAGAAATAAACTTCTTATCATCAAACCCTGACAAACTACCATCAGGATTTTCTTCAAGACCTAGTTTGTTATACAGTTTTAGTTTTTCTATACCTACAAGATCTCTTAAGCTTTGACCATAGTCATTATATAGTTGCTCTATCTTAGCTGCAAAAGAAGGACTTAGTTCTGTTAAAGAACCATCACTATAAAAGTCTCCGAATAACAACTTAACCATCTGAGTAGCTAAGGTTGCTTCATTCTTAAACTTAGGAGCAATATACTGTTGTTGTTTAAGATTAACTAGGTGCAGAGTAGTTACGTTATTCTCACCAATAGCTTCGTTTACTTTTAACTTTAACTGTTCATTCTTAGAAGTTAAAGGTTGCTCTACGTAGAAATCTAAACTTTCTCCGTAGTTAGAAGCTTTTGATCCAGACTGAAAAGTAGCATAGTCAATGTCTTGAGTTAGCATACTTTTATTCAAACCCTCTAATTGTGTTCCTTGTATCATAGAAGGAATCAAGGGAGCCAAAGAATACTTGTGTAAAGCAACTAATCTAGGATCTTCTACTACTGAACCATAATGTCCTAACTTTAATGGAGGAAATCCTACATAGTTAATAGTATCCTTAAGGTCAGCTATCTGCTCATCTCTTTCTTCTGATTGAGGTTCTTGGTATAATCTAAATAACTCTATCTCATTAGTGTAAGCGTCTTCTTGTTCTTGACTCCATTGACCTATATTAATTAGATAGTTTCTGTAGAAATCAAGTGTAACAAGACCTTGTGCATCTGATTCCTTTGGGTTGTTTACATACTCCTTGTAAGTAACGTCATCAGGAAGGCCCATAGCGTTTCTGTAAGCTTCCCAATCTTCGGGTTTGAATGTATTTACATCATTGAAGATTACTGTCCTTACAGTGCGTCTAAATGGCTTAGTGATATTAGATAAGACCTTCTGTAATCCATTAGTATAAGGACTACTGTTTAAAAAAGTATTAACTACAGGATTGTCATGAGGAACATATCCAGGAGAAGAAGTAAAGGGAATGCGTTTAAATACTTCTCGGTAGTCACCCTTAACTTGGAAGTTAGCAATGTCTCCTACAAATATTTTAAAGAACTCTGCTTTATGTACAAAGTCATTTATAAAGTAGTTAGCAATAACATAGTCAAAGTTGTTTGCATTGATTGGTATCTTATTGATACCGGTATCCATAAACTTCTTTTGATTAAGCCTAGCAATTACTGTATTTAATCTTTTTTCTGGAGAAGTAGGATTAGGCAATAACAAGTCATCAGGATATACAGCTTCCATAAGAGCTGTCTTAACTGCCTGAGTCTGTTGTTGAATGTACTCATCTAAGTACGTTTTTAAGTCTCCCTTAATGTTCTGATATGCAGCATCAATCTCTTCTTCTGTAGTAGCATTTACTAAACTTGAATACAAGTCATCAGGAAGAATATCTTTAAATATAAAAAGATTCTTACCATTCTTATGGTAAGTACTCTTACCGGGATTACGTAGTAAGTCTTTAAGTCTTACTGCTTCGCTCTTTAGATATTCAGTAAACTGTTCTACTACTGCATTACTAGCTTGAGGAACAACGGTTTCCCGTTCATTCATAATCTCCTCATCTAGTTTAAAGTAAATTCTATTTTCAGGTTTACCTGCTAGTACAGTAGCATAAGAAGTTCCCTTGTCACCAAATCGTACGTTTTCTACTATACCTTGAGAGAAGAAAGAAAAGAAATCTTGAAGGATCTTATCTTCAGGAGTTAAGCTAGTAGTAACTGAATTCTTTTTATGGTTACCAGCTATACTTACACCTGCATAGTTTTGAATGTTTATACTAAAGGGTTCATTACTATAAGGAATGTTTTTCTTTTTAAATACAACTTCCCCTGTAAGTTCTGCTTGATTAAGTTGATCTATAATAGTCTTTAAGTCTTTTCTCTTAGTACTTACACCAAACATCTTTTCTAGCCAAAGAGATCCTATTACATTAGGGTTCTTTCTAATATCTAAATGTGCAAATTCTGGCTTAGCAATTAACTCACTATAACTACCTACACTATTGAGTGTATTAGAAATTTGGGTTAGATAAAAGTATTGAACCCTATTGTATTGTAATTTGTTTTCTGGGTTATAGTAAGAGCCAGAAGCAAACTCCCTCTCAAATTGTCCGTAAAACTTAACTAAAGTAGTTACTGAATCAGACAATCTTTTAAGAGGTCCTGGACCTTGATAAGTGTTAAGATAAGATAATAACTCTGTAACACTTGTCTTATCCTGACTATTAGCAAGTTTAGTATAAATAGAAGCAGTTTCTCCAGCAGTAGCTATTAAGAACTCTTTAAATGCTGTTTTATTTGCTCTATATAAAGAGTTAGTAGGAATAATTCCTATGGCTTTATGAAACTTAAAAAGCTCATTCAATAAAGCAGTACCTTCAGTAGTGTCAAAATACTTAGGAGTTCTAATCTTAGTCATGTAAGTAGAAACCCTACTTGCAAGTGTTTCATTTCCGTAAGTAAATAACGATACAAGTTTCTTTATATCTACAGCAGAACCATCTTCTAAGACTAAGTTAGGATTAGCAGAAGCATAGTCGGCATCAAAGTAATTAATAAGATTGGTTACAGTCTTTGTACCTAGTTCAAATACTTTAGTAGTGTAACTATTACCTACTATCTTCATTGATAGTTTTACTGCAGGAATCTCAGGCATAGACATTACCTGCTGAAAAGCTGCTGCAAGATTAGTATTGCTTAATGAAACATTTGTGTTGTCTGGTTCAGGTAATCTCTCGTATAAATTTCTAAACTGAGGATAGATAGTACTTAAGCTTTTGATCTCTTCCTTTAATTGATTATAGTCTGTTATACCTGTAAGACTTGCAGAAAGAAGATTCCAGTTCTTAGAGAAATCTCCTGTAACAGGTAAACCCAAAACAGAACCTAATACTACAAAGTCCTTTATAGATCTTTTACCTGAAGCTACTTCTTTTTGTTCTTTTGCAGAAAGTTTTTTATACTGTGGTAAGGCTTGAACTACTTTAATTACTTCAGCAGAAGCAAGTTCTTTCTGCCCTCTATCATGAGCATTCTTATTGTAAGTGCTTACTCCTCCTGTAAAGTCTTCTACGTCTATATCTGAATCATCTTTTTCTGTGTTAGATTCTTCTACACCTTTAAGCCCAAAAGTAGGCTCTTGAGCCTTAAACCAATCAACTACTGTGTCCCAATTTTTAGTTAGTAAGATTATATTAGTTGCTTGCTGTTGTTCTGCCTCTGTTACAGAGTCAGGGTCAGCCATAATCTTAGCCTTAATCTTTTCTTTCTTAGCATTAAGTAATCTAAGTACTTCAGAAGGTCCATAGTTTGCACTTAAAAAAGAAAGATTATCAAAAATTTCTGTACTCTCTTCTTCATTAAATATAATAGGATCACCTTCTGTAGGAATACTAAGTACTATGCCATTAGGAGATTGTTCTGCTTGTAGGTTTCCTTGTTCTCTCTTTCTAATTTTTTCAGCTAACTCTTCTAAGTCTTGTTTTAAAAAGTCTATAGTGCTTCCTATCTCTTCTTCTCCGTACTTATCTTGGAACTCAGGCATAAGAGTTCTTGCAATAGCTTTTAAGGCTACAGTACGATCCCCTTCAGCTATAACATCAAGCACTTCATTATATAAAGGATTTACTTCCTCTTTGCCATCTACATCTATTTTATCTAAAGGCAAGTAGTTGTTTTTTCTCCATAAAAATAAAGCTAGTGTAGAACTACCAACAACTTTACTAAGTTCTGCAAACTCAGGAGTACTCTCATCAGGACAGGTTATTCTTGCCATATATACAAATATAATCTATTTAAAGTTTTTAGTTATTATTTTATGCTACATGAAGCAGCATCCTCTTGATCGTTTTCTTGTGCAGGAGTTATTGGATTGTTCTGAGAACTACCCATCTTACCTGTAATGTTTTCTGTAAGAATGTTAAGCAAGTTAGTAGGAAGGGTTGTTACTACCGCATCCTCTACCACAGGCAAAGTACTTTCTAAAGAAGCTAGTTCTGCATCGTATTTAGCATTGATTTCTTGTTCAGTAGGATTTGTCCTGACTATAGGAGAATTATTTGCAACTATTTCAGTTATCTTTTCCTCAGTAAACCCTTGTTTTCTTAATTCTTCTTTAAGTGTATTCAAACCATCACTAACAGAATATTCTGATCTACCACCACTTGCAATAAGTTTTCCGTCTGCATCTCTTACCTCAGGGTTGTATACATCTTTGTACTCCCCTTCAAAAAAGTTAGAATCATAAGTATACTCTCGTACTTGTTCTCCATACTTAAATCTATACTTTTCTAGTTCCTCTTGCCTTTTTGTTTCTATTTCAGCCTTAGCGTCTTCCGTAGATATAGATGGAACTATTACTTCTGGTACAGAGGTAGGTGTTACATCTTCTTGAACAATAGGTTCTTGGTTATCTAACCCTAAAGAAATCTGTGGAGTTAACGAGTTCTTATGACCACTATTGTCAAAACTAATATACACACTAGTTTTAGACTTCTCGTAGTTTCCTTTATTACTAATCTTAGTACCACCTACAATAGATCCTGTAAAAGTCACAGGAGTATTTGTTACTATATTTCCTCGTAAAAGATTTGCAGTAGGGTCTTCTTGGGGTAAAAACATTAAGGCATTCACCTTACCCTTACTGTCCTTATTTCCTTCTAAATTAAACTTGGCTATTTTATTGTTAGACTTGTTTGCAATTGTACTTACAATAGAATTAATCTGAAAGAATTCTGCTCGTGCATTAATTGGAACAGGAGTATACGGTTTAAAACTATTCTTGTCTACATAAACAATCTTTAGACTCTTCTTATTAATAGCTTCTAATTTACCATTTACAACCTTACCTGTTAACTCAACTGAATACTTTATTACCTGATTACCTTTTACAAATTCTATAATCCCTTCTTTCTTTTTATAGGTAGTTGCAATCTGTATAGCACTTGCTGATTCAGTTGTAACTGTAGGTATAGAAGAATCTGGTTTACCTTGTATAAACTGCTTGTTCCATATATACTCAAGCATCTCCTTTGCAAAAGTTCCTTCAGGAAAGATTGCCATAAATTCTTCCTTAAGTGCATCAATGCCTTCTTGGTTATCTTCGTCTATTGCTTGACCTACTTTCTTATATATGTTCTGTAAAGTTCCTAAGGCTCTCTTACCTACTGCCTCTTTAATAAAAGAAAACAGATCCATAACTTTAACTACATAAGATTCTGGTTTCTTATTTACTGTTCTTAGTATCTCAGACTGAGTTCCAGCATTAGAACTTGCAAATACAGTAGGCGTAGTAGAACTTACACCTGTTTGTTCTGCATTTTGTGGCATAGGTTTTTCTACAGGTAATCCGTCAAACAACTCTTGTGGAGGTGCAGGAACAACTTCTGCAGGCAAATCTGTTGGGGGTTCTACTACAACTACTTCAGGTAAAGTAATGTCACTTACGGGAGCAGGAGGGGTTACTACTTCTTCTTCACCCGTAGTTATTTCTACAGGAGCAACTTCAGCATTTGTAAGTGGAAGGTTCTTTAACTTCTCCGCATTTACTACATTTAAGTATATACGATACAACTCTCCAGGATTAGTAGGTTCTTTACCATCTAACAAACTGTTTAAGTCTTCTAGACCTTTGTTAACCGTCTCTGCATCAAAACCTAAAGCAGAAAACAAAGCTGTAAATCTAGACTTTAATTGTTGCTTAGACTTAGAAGAGTTAAGGGACTTAATAGCTCCAGCTATCTTTTCTTTCCTTTTCTTATTTGGGACATTTACAACTTCTCCTTGCTCATTCTCTTCTTGTATAAACTCTGGCTCCTTTTGAAAGTTAGCAATAGCAGCATTCATTGCTGGATCTTTTTCATCAGGAACAACTAAAGCAGTATCTTCTATTTTCTCGTCTTCTCTTACTATCTCTTTTACAGTTTCATCTACTACTTCTTTATGTTCTTCATCTGTTAGTTGGATATTAAATACAGTGTTTACTGCACCCATATCAAAAGTTATTCCAGGTCTAATTGTTTCTAAGCGAGCAAGTTCTTTAGCAAGTACTTTCTTTTGTTCTTTTTTACTCAGCTCAGATAACTGTTGTTGTCCTAATCTAACAGCTGACTCAATTTTGTCGTTTAACTGTTTAAATACACTTTGACGAATATTTTCGGAATTGTCTCTTAACAGTAAGGCAAGTTCAGTTGCTTTAGCAATCTGCATACTTTGTCCAAAGTCTTCTATAGGTGTGTTTAAAAGTTGATTCTCAAATACGGTATTACCATTGTCTTCAATAGACTGTAGTTGCTGTTTACGTCTTTGAATAGCTTCCATCATTTGATCTCTACCTGTTCTCATAACAGAAGATCCTTTACCTGAAAGCTCACTTGCCATTATAGTTTTTGCAAGTGCTTCTTCATTTGCTTTTAATGCTGCAGGGTTATTTGTCTCTGATACTTGTTTGATGTTTCGAGTAATCATTTTCTCTAACACCTGCTCTCTTTCCTCTGGAGTAGATTCTGCATACTTAAGCGCAAGATTCTCGTAGTTGTCAATCTCCTTCTCTACGTTCTCTACTAAAGAAATGTATTGCTCTTGTTGTTGAGCATCCATCTTCTCAAAGTCTAATCCCTTTTTAACTAGTAAGTCACTTCTTTGTAGTAAGGCACTAAAGTATCCAAACTGTTTCTCACTATCTTCTAGTAAAGTTTCTGGATCAACTAGGTTTAACATTACTCTATCTGCAGACTCTTTCAATTGAGTAAGTCTGTTTCCTTCTAGTATAGCTCTAGAGTACTGGTCCTTAGTAATCTCTCCTTTATCTCTAAGTTTAGTTAACTCCTCTTTAAAGATTCTAGGATTAGTAGCTACGTTAAATCTAATTAAATTGTCATCTATCTTCTTTGAACTATAGACACTAGAACCTGTCATTATAGCACCTGCTGCTGCGGATTCTGCAAATGTCTTCCACATAGAACTTCCTATAGTCTCTAGACTTGTAGCATCTAGTTCTTCTGGAAGTTCTCCATACATGTCATCTTTTGTTTTATATATTTGGTTTAGTGCATAGTTAGCAAACATTGAAATTTCTTCCTCTAGCCCTTCTTGTACAGTTTGTTTAATTGCAGAACCTGCTGCCAACAAAGTAGATCTAGCTGCTACTGAAAGTTTATTAAACTCTGGAAGTAAAGCAGTAGTTACAGCTGCTTTTCTTTCAGCTGCACTTAACGACTTAGTTGCTAGACTCTTAGAACCCATAAAGTATCCAATATCAGGTACAATAGATTCTGTAAGTCCTTCAATAACTCCTTGGATTACACCTACGTTAAAAGCGTCTAATTTGCTTTTGTAGTTCTTCTTATTCTGATCGTAAGAACGTAAAGCAGAACTTGCTGCTACAGGAACAAATGTTGCTAATCTAGCACCTACTCCTGCACCCATTAATCCTTTTGTAATAAAAAGTGTAGGAGCCATTTCTGCAGCTGTACGAACACTTAATCCGGGAAGAGATCCCCAGATATATTCTGTAGACTTTACTTTCTTTCCTCCTTCAATCTTTTCTTTAGTGTAAGTAAAGTTTTGACCTAGATACTGATAGTTTCCTAACTGATCCCTATCTCTTTCTGTAATTCTATTATCTCCATCTAAGTCGGCAAGAATCATATCTCCAGAGATCCACTTATCTCTAAAGTTATTCATACTATAATCAGAGACTCCGGGAACAAAAGGAAGAATAAAATTACTTAGTCCTTCTACTATAGGTTGAAGAATTTGTGTTTTAGTATATATACCTGCTTTGTTTAAAGCTCCTGCTTCCCTGTAACGTTGAGATGTACCGTAGTAATAATCATAAGCATCTTCATTAGATTTTGCATGAGTATTATAAGTACGTTGTACTTCCCTTAAAGCTCCTTGTAATTCATTTGCTTTCTGAGGATCTGCTACCTGCATCTCCTCACTTAAGACTTTCATTAAACTAGCTATACTTCTATCAGTATGATTGTAGTCTGTAAAGTCATTAGTTCCTATTCCTTCTTTTTTATATGATTCAAATACATCATTATCATAAAAAGCATCTCCTCTAGTTCTGTTCCTTTCTTGGGCTTTAATTAATTTTACTTGATCAATTAATCCTTTAGAAGTAGAAGAGTTAAAAGATTGTCCTTTTGCTTTTAAATTTGCAATGTAGTCTTCTGTTGCTTTCTTTATCTGAAGGTCGGACTTATACTGATTAATAACAGCTTGTTGTTTCTTAAGATCTTCTAATTCCTTTCCTAACTTATTTATTCCAGTAACATCTGTATTAGCTCGTACTGTACCCATAGAGTACGTAGCATTCATTAGATTTGTTTTTGATGCTTCCTTTGCTTTTAAATAGTTTTCAGTAAGTTGACCTATCTTCTTATCTAACTCGTCAGACAAAGGATCTTCCATGCCATAGGTTTGGTCAATGATTCCTTTTGATCTTTGCTTTTCTTCTCCTACTGGATCTATTCCTGGAGTGGTTTTAACAGGAGCAGTATTACTAATAATCTTTCCATTAGGCAACTTTACTGTACCGTTATCTAATAATACACTTCCCTTAGGAGCACCTGCAACTTCTAACTTAGCAGTAGGAGTATTTGGAAACTGAGCACCTGTACTTTCCAAGTTAATCTTAGAAGCTACAGATAAAGCATTATCAATCTCTGATGCTCTTCTTGCATTAGCTAATTTTATTTCTTCTAGTCTTCTTTCGTAAGAAGCTATCTCACTGTTGATTCTACTTACATTTTGTCCTCTAAAATATTGAGAAGCTGCTGGTCCAGATAAGTTACCTCCAGATATTTGCCCAATACGAGTCTCAGGAATAAAACCTACACTAATAGGTTTTGATGCGGGTTTAGGATTAGGGGTCTGATTTTCAGCCATCTTAGTTTATTTTAAATAGGCTCTTTATACTCGTAGATTACTGTTTGATCAGAGTCGTCTAATAAAGCAGACAATGGTAAGTTAAAGTACTGTTCAGCAGGAATTGTTTGGTTTCCGTTGTTTACCATTAAGTTTGTATTAGATACTGCAACACCCTTATCATCTACAGTTTGTTTTAGATACTCATTGTAAGATCGGCTTACTGTTGTAGCTTTGTTTATAATACCTTGTAAAATTTCTGCATCCGGTCCTGTAACATACTCTTTATTGAGTAGTGTACTAGCTTTTTCAATTACTCCTTTTAATTGCTTAGGGTCAGTTGACTTAAGTAATTGATCTATTTTTTGTATTTCTGATCCTACTGTAGTATTTGGTGCACCCTTTAAATAAATAGGTGTTTTACTATAAGCCTTTGTCATTGCTCCTAAAGTATTTAATAAATCAAATTTTAGATTAAATTGATCTACGTTAGAAACTATTTTAGATCCTTTAGGAATAGTTGCTTCTGCTGTCTGTTTGTCCAACTCTGCATTTAAGTAAGCCATCTCTTTAGCATTTCTATGTGCTTGTGCTTGAGTACCGTAAGGATCTGCTTGCATCTTTCTTTCCTCTTGACGGTAAGCGTAAGCATTAGCTTGTTGAGAAATAAACTTATCTTGATAGATAGCAACGTACTGATTAGGATTAAAGTTATTTATATCAGAAATCTTGTTTAGATTATCTTTTACAATATCAGACTGTACTCTAAACTGTTCATACTGTTGTTTTGCTTGCTCAAGAACTTTCTTTGCACTTGCAGTACCCGATCTATCAAAAGCACTTTGTGCCTCTCTTACTTTCTGACTAGATAAGTTTAATCCAGCTTGAGTAGAAGCATCCATTGCACTATAATAGTTAACTACGTCTGCATGAGCAGCTTCAATACCTTTTTGTTTAACATCATACATTGCATCTATACGCAATTGATTTTGTTCTTTGGCTCCTAAGGTAGCTCTAACTTTAGCTGCAATCTCTTGCTCACTCAGTCCCTTAACAGATACTGTTCTAATGTATTGTCCATCAGAGTATTCTTCTAAGTAACCATTTTCTTTTGCTCCCTTCATCATATCTTGAATCTTTGCAGATACATCTACAAAAGGAGTATACTCTTTAGTTCCTAGTTTGTATCCTAGTTTGCCACTCTTCATGTAGTCTTGTACATCCTCAAAAAACTCAGAGTCGTTAGCAGCACTTCTTAGTTCAGGTTTAAGTTTAGATAAAGTTTCTTTTCTACGAGAAACTTCTTTACCGTTAGAAACTGCAGTAGTAAGATATTCGTCTCTCTCTAAAGGTTTTCCGATGTTAAGAACTGCTTGTACATTAGACTTATTAGAAAAGTCTAATCCTGCACTAGAACTAATAGCCTTAACTAGGTTACCCATACTCTTATCAAAGTATTCTCTTTCTACGTCTGTTAAAATAGAAGAACGAAGATTATGATAAGTGTCTATGCTTTGTTGTACTTTAGCTACACCTTCGTCATACATCTCTTGTTTTTTCTGAGCAAACTTTAATAACTCGTCTGCTGGTAAAGGAGAGATATAGTCTGGATATTCAAATTTGGTATGTTGTGCTGAAATTGGCATGGTTTACTTTTTAGATTTTTTGTACATTCCTTTTTTAGCCGTAGTCTTTTGAGCAGCTTGTTTTGCTTCTTGTTCTTTCATGTAGTTATACATTTCAAAAGCAGCTCGCATACCTTCAGGCATATTAGGATTTCCCTTAGAGTCCCAATTGTACGTAGGAGATACAATAGGAATACCTAATGCTTTTAGGTTTTCGTCTTGGTCAAATTTACCTTTTTTCTCTGTTAAACTAGCAATTGCTGCTAACTTTTCTCCCGACTGAGCATCCCTAGCTTGACCTATTAAATTGTTGTATACACGATCAAATGCTTGAGCATTAAATTGATCTGCTCTTTCAGACATCTGTGCATTAGCCATATCAGCTTGAGAACGTCCTTGTGCATCAAAGTTTTGCTTAGACTGAAAAGCTTTTTGCTTAGCATCTAAACTTGCAATGTAAGCCATGTTAGGATCTGCTCCTGCTCTCATTGCTGCAATTGCAGAGTTATCTATATCTTGTAGCTCACTCTGAATGTTTAATGTCTGAGGACGTACGTAAGGAGCGTCTACTTCAGGAATAGCATAAGAATAGATTTCTTGTGCTTGAGCTAATCCCATAGCTTCTGGAATAGCTTGATACAAAGGAAACTGTCCTCTAGTATACTTACCTGTCTTTCCAGGGGTTACATCATTTATTTTAACTCCATCAGGAGGAGTTCCGTTACCGCCTCCTGGAGGAACAGGAGTTTTAGGTTCAAAATTAGGTAACTGTCTTGATGCGGTATACAAGCCTAACTTAGAATCAATAGAACGTTGGTCTCCTTCTTCAGGAATAAAACCCATTTCAGAAGCAAACTGATCTGCTTCTTCTGGAGTATATCCAGCTTTTAATGCTCGATTTCTTATCTCTTCAGTATAAGCAACCTGTGCTCTACGCATCTGATCCTTATTTTTAGGATCAAAAGTTTCTCCTTGTGCTTCTAGGTCTTTTAAAAACCACTCATAATTTCTTTTAAATAAATCTAAGTTAGACTCTTCTCCATATACTCCTGAAGGCAGAGTAGACTGAAGACCGGGAACTTGTGCATCAAGTAGGCTAAGTTTAGGATCCATTTTAGCTACCTTAGATTTAGTACTAGGCTTATAAGTAGGGATAGGATCTTTTTCAGTTACTGCTCCCTTTCCCATGTTAGCAGTAATCTTAGCTTGTACATAACCAGGTAATGCTTTAAATCCTGGGTTGTTAATATCTGCTCCATTCTTAGCTTCTACTTCTCCGTTAGAGTTACCATTCATAATCTGTTGATCTCTGAATAGTTCATCAAGAATCTTTTGATTACGTTGCATCATAAGACTTGCAGTATCCTTATCTACTTGTTTAGCAAAAGGATTGTCTAGCGTTTTCTTGTATGAAGTAATATCGTAGTTTTTAGCAATCTGAGCAAAGGTCTTCTTAGAACCTTCTGGCTTTAAGTTGTTAGAGTAGACACGAGTTTCATCAGGAAGGTTTGTAGGAATACCTCCATTCTCATGAGAAGGTCCTTCAGCCATTTCTGTTTCAAAGTTAGGAAGTTGGATAAACTCTCCTCCCTCAATCTCTACATCGTTCATGCCTTCACTAGCATAACGTTTATTTATTTTTGCACCCATTTCGGCTTTAATTATAGGTTGAGACTCTGTTCCCCCACTTGTAGTAGGACCATACATAAAGTTATAATCATCTACAGGTTTAGAGTTTCTTTGTTGGATTGACTGAGTTAATTTACGTTGATTTTCTAAATCTTGGTTATAGCTAAAGGCAGTATTTAATCCTAGTAATCCTAAACCTACAGCTGCACTTTCTTGTCCTTTAAATTGATCTTTAAGTTGATCTAACAAACTTTTTTCTAAAGAACCAGAATCGGTCTTTTTAGTTAGTTCATCAGACTTTGAAAACTTTTGTTCTTCAGTAGGTACCTGACTTGGATTTAAAGTAATGTATGAGTCTGTGTTTAATTTAGGAACCTCAGGATTAAGTTTTTTTTGCCAATCCCAAGTTTCTTGAGGGCTAGCAATAAATCCAGGTATATTTAACAGCTCTCCAGGATTATCTGGATTATCCGTAAGTTGCGGATTAGATAGATTGGTAGCTTTAGGATTTAACTCGTCCTCACCTCCATTACCAAATCTTCTAAATAAACGATTTCTTAACATGTTTTAATGATTAATGTTATTAACTTAGTATGTTAATAAGTGCTTGGAAATAAGCTAGTTATACAAATATACAAGATTAATAAAAAAAAGCAAGGGGTAATTGCTTACCCCTGACCTCGTGATTTCTTTAAGTAGTTCTTACTAGACTTTAACTTTGAAGCTTTAGTTTTTGCTACTACTCCTTTTCTGCGGATCTTTGGTTTAACTTTAAACTTGGAAGCAGTAGAGGTTGATTTTGATTTAGATGCTTTAGTTGCCATATATTTAGTTTTAGTTTATTTAGTCTTTAGCACTTCCAACGCCTACGTGCTTGTCTGATTCTGCTGTTAGGATCATTCTGTGTAGCCTGTGAGGATCTACGCAACTGACCTAATGACCTAGCACAATAAGACTTTCTACGATTAGCTGCTTTGCTACCTGGCTTTACCTTACCTGTAACAGCAGTGCTTAGTTTAGATCCAGGGTTTGCTCTACGATAAGCCATTACACCTTTCTTAGTCATACCTGCTCCTTGTTTAGTAGGACGATAGTTTGCTCCTGGACCTTTAGTAGTCTTAGCAATAGTACCTCCCTTAGCCATATAAGCAGCTTTAAGTCTGCCTCCTGACATAAACTTATAGCCATACTTAGAAGCATCTTGTCTAGCTTCTTGTACGTTACCTTTGTTAGCAGCTACAAATCTTGCCTTAGCAACTGAGGTAGGCATCTTACCACCGTCAGCCATCTTAGCTTTAATCTTGCGTTCTTGTTTAAGCATCTCTGGAGTAGGTTTCTTTCCAGAACCTCTCTTAGCACGGATGTTATCCCACAAACCTCGTTGTGAGTAAGATCCATCCTTACGTTTTATCATTTGTTTCATTTCTTTACTTTAGATTTTTTTAAGAAGTCAGCTAGGTTATACTCTACTTTTTCTCTGTTAAACTGCTTAGCTAGTTTATTAGCTAATTGTAATCTGTTCTTTTTGTCTTTTACTCCTCTAAGAATACTTGCAACACCTTCAACCATTTCTTTATCATCGTTATCGTCTTCTACTTCTCCCCCTTCTTCAAATGTTTTATTAAACCTTAGACCAGCAAAGTAATCTTTATTTAAACCTGTTTCTCCTCTACTAACTCCATAGTTTCCTGTTATAGAAAAGTTTGGATTAAAGTTGTAGCTTCCACTAATCTGCCCACTCTGTAAAGAGTTGTTTGTAAAGTTTACTCCTGCATTCAGATTTACTTTATCTGTATTATATCCTGCAGAAGCATCTCTAAACATAGTCTGCCCTTCTCTAGTTTGATTATAGTTTGCATAAGCCTTACCTCCTTCTACAGATGCTCCAAAAGAATTAGGAGATATGTAAGAAGAAAACTTATTCTTACTATAAGATAGAGTAGGAGTAACAGATCCAGCATAGAAACTAGGAGCATTGACTGATCCTTGTAGACCTGCTCTAAAGTTCTTTAAGTTCTTTGATACATTGTACTGTACATCTCCTTGAGGAGAAATATTCTCAATAGAACTCTTGACACCTCCATTAGGCATTTGTCTTCCTTTATAAGTATAAGGTTTAGCATTAGAAATTTTTTGTATGTCGTTTACTACAGAAAGAATATTTGCTTTCTTTCCTGGAACAAATTCTAAACCTTGATTATAATCATCCTCTCCTGCTGCCCTTAATTTTGATACAACATCAAATCCTTTACCAATATATCCAGGCAACAATGACCCAGCGTCGACTCCAAGATCAGTATATAACTTAGTATAATTAGGAGTAATAGTGTCTCCTACTCTAGGTTTTATTATTGGCTTAGGCGATGGAGTATCTGTATACTGATTTTGTGATCTAGTATAAGGAGTATAAGTAAGACCTCCATTAGGCATCTTACGCTTTTTAGAATTCTTATATGCACCCTTAAGCCTAGAGCCTGAGGGTGCACTCGGAATTACAGAACCATTTACTCCTGGGACAAACATTATGGGTTTGTTATATAGTTATTACCTGAGTAACTAGCTAGAGTTTTAGTTTTTGGTTTTACAAAACCTAAAGGCCTTTGATTAACTATGTCTCCTGGAGTTCCAGGAATCAAACTCTTACGACCTTGAGCTGTTTGGTATCCTCCAGTACTAGTACGGATTTGATCTTCTGATTTTGTAGTCTTTGATTTAATATAAGCTTCGTAAGCTTTCTGTGTTTGTGGTCCCCAAGCTCCATCAGCAGCAATATCAAATCCCTTGCTTTGCAACATCTCTTGATACTTCATTACCTTCTGTCTTTCAGGAGAAAGATTAGAGCCTTCTAACTTATTTAAGGTATTCTTAGCAGCCATGTTTAATGGATCGATTGCTTTTACTGTAGGCATATCCATTTCTCTTGGTCTCTCCATTTCCATACCATCCTCTCCCTTACGCATCTTAGAAAGAGTCTTAGCCAAGTTAGCACGCTTTACAGTAGTACTTGAAAACTTTTCTTTATTGCTTAATACTTTATCACGGAATGCAGGTACAGACATACCAGCTTTTTTAGCTTGTGCAGTAAAAGATCCTGGGTTTTTAGAAACTGCTTTTTTAATCCAGTTTCCTCCACTAGTCATACGAACTTTGCCTCCGCAAGACATACAAGACTTGTAGGCAGATTTTAATTTGTTTTTCATTTAGTTATATTATTTAAAAATTCAATCAGTTGTTCCTTAGTATTATTTTTTGTTCCATAGATATTATGAAAACTTCCTTTTACTGAAGGATTGTGACAATCGTTACAAAGAGTTATACCATTGTCAACTGAATACCTCAAGTCTTTATTGCTAGAGTAGTTAGTTATGTGGTGAGCATGTAAGTTGTTTCCTTTAGCATTTTTACACTTTTGACAACTATAATTATCTCTAGTATAAACTTTCAGCCTCCACTCTTTATACTCTTTGGTTCTCTTATCTATTGTCCTAGCATCAGAAAGTCCTCCTTTCCAGTTAGGAGAAAGTTCTCCTACGTAAGTTTTTGCCCACAATACTCTTCTACACTCATTGCTACACGCAATTGCAGTATGCTCTCTATATTTTTTTACACTAAAAACTTTATTGCAATTTTTACACAAGAGTTCTACATGTTTGTTTTTAGGTTTAGCCTTTCCTTTATAAGCACACTCTTTGGAACAAAATTTTCCTGCACCTTTTCTATACCACGCAGCTTTAGTAGTAAACTCTTTACTACATAATTGGCAAATACAAAGTATATTAGATGCTGACATATTAGTTTAGTGTCAATTGGTATAAAGTAGAAGTAATCAAAGCAATGATTTCATCTACGATATTCTGTAAGTGAGTATTTTCGTTTCCGAATACATTACGATGCTTCATTACATAATCCTTCATGTAAGTAAGATGAGCCTTAGCATTCATATACTCAGATCCTGGAATCTTAAAGTTTAAGCGTTTTCCAATAGTTCCAAAGTATGCTTCTACTAAATCATCTAATAAACCAATTACTTCAGAGTAATAGGTATCTAGAGCCTTGTGCTCACTAAACGAAGTCGTTTGTAAATGAGCTAAGTGAATGATGTCCCTAGACTGGAATAACTGTCCCAGTACTATTTCGGGCTTAACTGTTGTGAAAAGTTCTTTTTCTTTCATGGTATTAAGGGTTGGTTTGGGTTATTTGTATGGTGTTAATGAACTTAAATCTAGAGTACTGATCTTGGATTAATCTTACTTTAGCAAAGTCAGACTTAATCTTAGACTTTTGATAAGATACAGACACAGGTCTTACACTCTTAGTATTAGGCACTTTGTCTATAGGGTATTGAGTAACTAAGTCACTCCACTGAGTTGACCATAGAGGTTGACCATTTCCTTGAGCTGCAACGTTCCAGAATCCGTTAAAGGTATACATATGCTCTCTACGAGAGATAAGAGATTCTATGCCTGTTGCTGTCATTCTAGGATAGGTAATCTTCTGTCTTGTGTTACCAAACTCTTCAGGAATCAATTTAATAATACCAGTAGACTGTTCTTTGTTATAAATAATAGCCTTAGTAAAGTTTGCTAAGTTTTTCTTGTTAGCAGTAGACAAAGAATAATACTCATAGTCAGAATAGTATTCTTGGATATCCTGCATTATCGTAACCGAGTTTACGGTAGATACCTGAGGGAACGTATTTACATTATATTCAATGATATAGGGATACAATGTATTGTAATAAGTTTGATAAGTATAGATAGATAAGTTATGATTCCAGCTAGATGCTCCCGTAGAAGTGTTAATTAAAGTTTGGAAGTGACCTAGTAAAGGAACAAAGAAGTTAGGAAGAAAAGAATAGAAAGAAATAAAGTTCTTCAACTTAGGAGAGTAAGCTACTGTCCAAGACTTATTCTCAAAGAAAGCTGGGTCACCAAAAGTAATAGTTACTTGTGTATTACCTGTATCTAAAATATACTTACGATAGTTAGTGTCTGAAGTGTCGGTAATATATCTGATAACAGAAGGACTTCCTTCACGGTACTCAGGCTTAACTCTATAGTCTAATTTAGTAATGAATACTCTTTCGTATCTTTCATCCCATCCCATAACAATACCTAAGCCTATAGGTGCATTGTCTATGTCTGCGTTAGGAATGTCTTTAAGAATTTGGAAAGGTAAGTTTTGCTTAAACCAGTTGTAGTTGTTTTCTGTTTTAATCTCGTTAAACCCATCTCCTGTAATTTGATAGATGTGACCACGTTTAGCGTCTACCCAGAATGTTCCATACTCACACTTAACATAAGCTTTGTGTTGAGTTCCAATATATCCTAAGTCGCTCTTAGCCAAATCAACAGGCTTCTGTTTAAACATTTCTGCATTGCCAATTTCTAATTGGTAAGGAGAAGTAGTGCTTAAGGTGATACGAGAGTTGTAAACCTTAGTTGTATTTTCAAACCTAGCATACACTCTTTCGTTTTCTCCTGCATTCAAATCAACCAAGCGACCTCCTTGCTTAGGAAAGTCATAGAAGTTACCTGGACGGAATACTCTCCAAGCATCAGAAAGATAGTTAGAAGAGTTTGCAGGATCAGAATAGATTACACGGTTATGATGAATAGACAAACACTCTAATGAAGGATACTTTAATCTGTAAGGTAAGTTAGGACTTAAGTTCTGTGCAGAGTAAGTAGCATTGTAGTGATAGAAGTTATCAAACTTAATAGGTACGTTTACCTCATGCAACCACTCATCAGGAATACCATCACCTACATTAGGATAGAAGTTTTCTTCTAGGTCATTTCTTCCGTGACGTAAGTCTACGTTAATATCAGACTCCACATAGAATACTGGAATACCATAAGAGGCTGTATAGAAGAATCCTTCTCTGTCTATATCTGCAGTACTATTTGCTGAATCAAGATTAATCTTTGGAATATAATCATTCAACACAGAAGCAAAAGCAGTTACGAAAGCAGTATTAGCTAAAAGATCTGCAGCAGCCGCAGCTTGTGAACCTAAGTTAAGTAAAGCAGGAGCTTTTTTTGCTGCTATAGCTGTTCCCAAAGCAATTAAAGATCCAGTTATATCTCCTGCAGTAATAGATTCAGAAGAATTACCTGCATAGAATGTAGGATATCCTAAGTTAGGATACAACCAATAATCAAAAGGAACGTTATCTACCTTAGCGGGCAAGTTAGCCAAGTTGCGGGTAAAGAAAGAATGCTTGCGTTTAAGTGCAAACTGGTTAATATAAGTATCTCCACCAAATGCAGGATAGTAAGTTCTTTCTACTTTTAAGTATCCATTCTCATCCTCATTTAGCTCAGCACTGTATCCTGTAGAAACATACTTAATGTTTTCTATCTGACCATACTGATTAGGGAAGTTTCTTTTAATCGAAGAGTAGTAAGCTCTGGTATTTGACTCTACAATCTTTGATGGATTATCTTCTATACCAGCTTGAGAAATTGTAAATCTTGTAGTATCTCTAATTAAAGGAAAATTGTTTACTAAAGGCTGACTTGTTTTTAGGTAGACAGAAGTTTCTCTAAGTCTATTATGCAGAGGGAAGTCATCATTTAACTCAACTATTTTATCATTAGCATAAAGTCCTATTTCTAATACACGTCTTTTATCTCCGGTATTTGGGATAGACTCGTATTTAGTATAAGTACCTACAGAATTATATTGCCATGCTAACTCTCTATAAGAAAGAGACTTCTCAATTAAGTCTTTCATAATAGAGGTATTAGTAATAATTTCTGTTATTCTACCCTCAAAGATAGATCTAGAACCTGCTGTAACACTACTATCAGACTCAGAACTTGTAACATAAGATAAAAGAGTAGCAACTGATGCAGATAATAAATTAGTACCTTTACCTATTATTTTATATTTAGGATGATCTAATACAGGAACAAAGTGACCCTTAACAGTTCCGTACTCTAAAGTCTCTAGTTTAAGTTCTGTACCAATTTTAGGATACTGAAAATGTGTATCAGGTGAATGAAAAGTAAATCTTTCTGTTCCATATAAAACAGGATTTACAAAACCACTATGCATAGGAAAATCAAACTCTCCTCTATTTCCTCTGTCATAAAACTTAGAGTCTGTTTTAATAAAAGCATCAGGACCTCTATCATTATAAGGATAGTTTGGATAGTAATAATTCTTACCAGTGTCTTCATCATGAAAGGTTCCTACATCGTAGATAAGACCCTTAGCAATAACTGATTTATTGTTTACACGGTTACCTCGTACTAACTCATAACCACAAACAAGTTCCTTAACAGGAATCTGGTGGTTACCGTAAGTGTTTAAAGGATCATATACTGTAGCACCATTCAAAACACTTTCAAGAATTGCTTCATCTAAGCGTACACCTATAGGATAGATGATTGCTTCGTCATTCTTATGAATATGCGTAATAGCACTATCAGGAAACTTATGATGACGAATAGGTTGACCTGCTAAGGTTCCCCATACTTCTTCGTAACAAGGATAAGTTTCTGTAGATTCCCAATAACTAAAGTCTCCTGCTTGATATCCTGTAATAGCACAACTATACTGTTCTTCTTGTTTGTTGGGATCATTCAAAGAGTAAGTCAAATTTTGAGCTCCTGTATTATATACCTGCCATCTCTTTAATCCTTCAGTACTTAAACAATCATTCTTTACAGTAAATACATCATTGTTAGTAGGATTCATAGAAGCTAAGTCATCTACATTAGCAAGTCTTCCGGGAATATGAAATACGTCTGTATACTTTCCGTTCTTTAGTTTAAACTTAATACCAAAAGGATAGACTTCATCCCTTTGATAAGTACGGAAGAAATAAGCAACTTCTGGATTAGAATAGTCAAACTTCTTATCTACGGGCATCTGTACAGTTTCCCACTTAAGTTTAAGTTGACTAGCAATAGGTTGAAAATTATACTTAGGAGTTTCTACTAAATCAGCTAACATTAAGATGTCATTTTGCTTCTCAATGATTTCAGCATTCTCATAATGAGGACTACGAATCAAAGGAGTAATAGAAGAGAAAGTAGAAGAATAGTCTCCTGTATATATAATAGAGTCTTTAAGACTAGATTGATTTGTTCTGTAAGTGCCTACTAAATGATATGTAGTTACTTCGTTAATATTTTCTGCAACAACTAAGTTAAAGTAGTCAAAGATTGAACTTCTGTGGTCGATAGAAACTCTGATAGATTTAGAAGTCTCGTACTCAGTTTGTTCTGTAATAGATCTTTCAAAGATTGGAATAGGGTTACAAAAATCAATATAATCTGTAAGTTCTTTTCCGTTCTCGTCTGCATATGCTACAGAAAAAGAATACACACCAGCCTTAAGTCTTCCTCCTGAATCTACTGAGGTAGGGTATACTTCAGGCTGACAGAAGTCTGGGAATAGTTTTAAGCGCTCACAAGCGTCTGTAAGAGAGTTAATAGACTCACCACATTGATCTCTACCCAAAGGTTCTTCTAATGAGAAATAACGAGGTTGTATATTACGAGCTACAAAGTAAACTTTAGTCTCACAGTTGTCTATACGATACTCTGCATAAACAGGAAAGTCTACTGATAATTTTAAACAACAATTACCTTCACTACAATCTTGCTCTACAGAATTAAGAGTCTTAGAGATAAGTTGAATGTCTGAAGTATAGTTTGCACTTCGTCCATCAAATCCGTAAATAGCTCCTGCAAGTAATCCTACAATCTGATCATTACCTTCACAATCTACGTAATTGATATTTTGATATGGTCCATTATTCTGGACAACAAACCTATAACAGCCTACATTATCCTTACAGCAGTTATCAATAATTAAAGGAGTAAAAGTACAACAGGTATCTAAAGAAGTTCCTATTTGACTTCCTACAGTGCTAGTAACTACTGTACCTGATACACAACCACAATCTGTTTCAGATTCTGTTAAAGTTGTACAGTCTTTATCTAAGTTAGTAATCGCTCCTATTAAAGATCTCCCATCAGGATGAGCTAAGAAAACAATTAACTTAGATTGTTCTATAATATTTAGATTTCCTACAATTCTATAACCTGGATACTGAGCACTAAAATCATAGCATAACTGGTTAGATGATTCGTTAGTATATGTGGTAGAGTTACCATCATGAGACTGAATGTTTGCGTTTAGAGCAAACGTAATCATGTTCTCCTTGATCTGGTAGTTAACCGAATCAAGGTTTAAACCTGCTACATTCTGATTTATCTTGTTATCCATCTAACTTAGGAGATATGGAACTTATTGAACTGAGTTCTAATCTTAGCAACGTTATCAGCCATCTGTTGTTTAGTATAGGTTAACAGATATCCGTTAGCAGCTTGTAATTTATTTAATTGATCTTGTCTGTAGTACTGAAACTTAGCTTCTACTTGACGTTGACTCTCATCTACTACTGAATGCCAAAGTTGTTCAAAAAACTTAAACTTAAGATAAGATTTGATATACTCTTCAACCTCAAGAATTTCTGGCACCATAGGTAGGTTATCATCGTCCATTGGACGTGAGAAATATCTAAAGTAAACGCAACCGCTTTCAAACGTAGAAGTAACTGTCTTATTTGGGTGAATCTGTATAACATTATCTGAAGAAACATTTAAATTTTCACACCCTTCTGTACACAAAGTCTTAGAACCATGATATACCCTAATCCATGTAGGGTTCTTCATAGTAATCTTAAACCCAGGAGTAGGCACAGTTACGATCTCATACATTTCTTCTTTTAAGCCGCAATCTGTACATCCTTCTGTACATTGAATAGACTTGTACCAACTACCCTTAGCAGAGTTTACTCCTTGACTCCAGAATACATCTGAGTCATAATGGATAGCGTAGTCTAGTAAAGCAAAGTCACAAGGTAACTCTGACTTA
>Ga0222714_10001416_pt1 | contig 27057 bp, 35 predicted proteins | sample C33_3DmetaG_FD_165048 | JGI IMG/M metagenome (GOLD analysis project Ga0222714, IMG submission 165048) | Estuarine water microbial communities from San Francisco Bay, California, United States - C33_3D | ecosystem: Environmental > Aquatic > Marine > Unclassified | place: USA: California...
ATGCGTGATTGGCTGAAAACGGGCCATATTCCGACAGATCGGTTCCTGAAAACGGACCTCATCAGCCCGCGCACCAAGCCGGACAGCAAGGGTACGCTGTTCCTAGAGAGCAAGAAGGACATGAAGGCGCGCGGCCTAGCCTCGCCAGACGCAGCGGACGCCATAGCGGTCACGTTTGCGTTTCCTGTAGCATCTACTGATCCGCGTCTGGGACGCGTTGACAAGCGACGCACAAGCAGTTATTCTACGTCTGGAATTTCTACAAGCTGGATGGGCAGTTAATAATGGCCGACAAGAAAAAGTCTGTGTCGCTGTCAGTTGGCCGTGGAGAAAAGCTGTCCGCTGCCCAAGGCGCGGGGCTGACTGCCAAAGGTCGGGCTAAGTATAACGCCGCCACAGGCTCGAAATTGAAGCCGCCTGCACCCAACCCGAAGACAAAGGCTGATGCAGGCCGCAAAGCGTCGTTTTGTGCACGTATGGGCGCCGTAGCCGCCAAGGCTAAGGACGGAACCCGCGCTAAAGCAAGTTTGAAAAGGTGGAATTGCTCATGAAGCCCGGACTATATGCCAATATCCACGCCAAAAAGGCCCGCATAGCGGCTGGATCAGGCGAAAAAATGCGTAAACCGGGTACCAAAGGCGCCCCTACAGCCAAAGCGTTCAAAGAGAGCGCCAAAACCGCTAAAAAACCAGTTAAGAAGGGTAAGTAATATGCCAGCAGATAAATATGGTAAAAGCCTGTACAAAGCAGGGACTATGAAGTCCGAAAAAGCAGCTATTGCTAACCGCGACCCAGCCCGCAAGGCAGCAGCCGAAAAACTTTTGGCCCGCGAAGGTACCACAAGCGCAGCCGGCGGACGCCCAGCGGCTAAAATGCCCGCTAAAACTGCGATGCCTAGAGCGCCACAGGTTATCCGCACGACCGTCATGTTTAAGCCAACACCGACAAAGAAGAAATAACCATGCCGCTGTCCAAATCGACAAGCAAAGCTGCGTTCCGCAAGAACATTAAGGCTGAAGTAAAGGCTGGCAAGCCGGTAAAGCAGGCTGTGGCGATAGCGTACAGCGTCAAGCGAGAAGCCGCCAAGAAGGGCAAGAAATAGCACATGGCCGACCCCACAGGCATCAACACGGCAGGCAAAGTAGCCAACGTCGGCTCTAACCCGCCCAAAACGTCAGGTGACGACGGCGACAAGATGGCAACCATGCGGTCGCGCCTCCAGATGGCGCAGGCTGCGTACTCTGACAGCCGTGAAGATGAACTGGATGACCTACGGTTTATGGCAGGATCGCCAGACAACCAGTGGCAATGGCCTGCTGACGTGCTGGCGACCCGCGGAAGTGTGCAAGGGCAGACAATTAACGCACGTCCATGCTTGACAATTAACAAATTACCGCAACACGTCCGTCAAGTTACGAACGAACAGCGTCAAAACCGCCCTAGCGGCAAGGTAATCCCTGCCGATGACAACGCTGACGTAGAAGTTGCAGAGATTTTCAACGGCGTTATGCGTCATATTGAGTATATGTCGGACGCCGACGTTGCATATGATACTGCCTGCGACAACCAAGTTACCTACGGCGAAGGCTATATCCGCCTAATAACTGAGTATTGCGACGAAGACAGCTTTGATCAAGACATTCGCATTATGCGCGTCCGTAACTCGTTTAGCGTCTACATGGACCCGACGATCCAAGACCCATGCGGCGCAGACGCTGAATGGTGTTTTGTTACTGAAGACATCCTGAAATCCGACTATGAGCGTATGTTTCCAGACGCAGCGCCTATCTCGACTCTTATGTCGCAGGGCGTCGGCAATGAAAGCATGGCACAGTGGCTGGCCGAAGATACCATCCGCATCGCGGAATACTTCTACAAAGACTACGAAAAAGCTACGCTGCACCTGTATCCGGACAACCAGACAGCTTTCAAAGGTACGCCGCAGGATGCTAACTTGCAGGCTATGTTTGGCAAGCCCATCCGCACACGCGAAGTAGACCGCCAGAAGGTCATGTGGATGAAAACCAACGGTTTTGACATCCTTGACGAACGCGAATGGCCGGGCAAGTGGATACCTGTCGTGCGCGTCATCGGCAACGAATGGGAAGTCGAAGGCCGTATGTACATCTCTGGCCTTGTGCGTAATGCCAAGGACGCCCAGCGGATGTACAACTACTGGACGAGCCAAGAGGCAGAAATGCTGGCGCTGGCGCCAAAAGCACCGTTTATCGGCTACGGCGGCCAGTTCGAGGGTTACGAACAGCAGTGGAAGACTGCCAACACGACCAACTGGCCGTATCTGGAAGTCAATCCTGACGTTACAGACGGCGCTGGAGGCGTTCTACCGCTGCCACAACGCGCACAGCCACCTCTGCCCCAGACAGGCCTGATACAGGCTAAAATGGGCGCTGGAGAGGATATTAAGGCCACTACAGGCCAGTATGACGCATCGCTAGGCCAACAGGGCAACGAACGTTCGGCTAAGGCTATCATCGCACGCGAAAAGCAGGGCGATGTCGGCACGTATCACTATGTTGACAACCTTGCCCGCGCCATTCGCCACATCACACGGCAAGTCGTTAATCTTATCCCTAAGATTTACGACACGCAGCGCATTGCACGCATCATCGGTGTTGATGGCGACGTGAGCATGGTTAAGTTCAACCCAACGCAGCCAGAGCCGGTCAAGGAAGTCCGCGACATGGAAACTGGCGGATTGATCGAAAAGATTTACAACCCCGGCGTTGGTACATACGACGTTATGGTCACAACTGGCCCCGGCTACATGACCAAGCGTCAAGAAGCACTCGACGCCATGAGCCAGATTCTGCAATCCAACCCACAACTTTGGGGTGTTGCAGGCGATCTGTTCATCAAGAACATGGATTGGCCCGGCGCGCAAGAAATGGCCGAGCGGTTCAAGAAAATCCTTGATCCTAAGGTACTTGCTTCAGGCGATGAGTCACCTGAGATGGCTGCTGCACAGCAACAAATGGAAGCGATGGCTCAAGAACTGAACCGCATGGTCGATATTATCGAGGGTGTTCAGGCTGACGTCGCGAAGCGTGAAGTAGACATCAAGGAATACAAGGCTCAGGTAGACGCCTACGACGCTGAAACAAAACGTATCAGCGCGATGCAAGCAGGGATGACAGAAGAGCAAATTCAGGATATTGTCATGGGGACGATTGCCGGTGCGTTAGACACAGGCGATCTAATTAACGGATCACCAGAAATGCGTGAACAACCTATGATGAACGAAGAAATGCCTCCACAGCAACCAATGCCGGAAATGGGCGGTATGCCTGAAATGCCAGAGCAGCCACCTATGCCGCCTGAAGGAATGATGTAATGACCGTAAGCCTCAAGCATACCTTTCAGTCTGCTAAACTTGACAGCGCCGACACAACAATTGTTCAGCCATCCAACTGGAACGAAGAACATCAACTGACGCTTGCCACCAATAAGGTGCTAGGCCGCGCTACGGCTGGCACAGGCGCTGCCGAAGAAATTAACATCGGCACTGCTTTGTCGGTATCTGGCGGCACGCTGGCTGTAACTAACGTACCTGTCGCTAATGGCGGTACAGGCGCGACAACGCTGACCGGCGTAGTTAAAGGTAACGGCACGTCACCTATGACCGCCGGCGCTGTTGATCTTACGACTGAAGTGTCTGGTACGCTCCCTGTTGCAAACGGCGGTACAGGTGCTGCAACGCTAACAGCTAACAACGTCCTAATTGGCAACGGCACGTCGGCTGTAACTTCTGTCGCGCCGGGTACTTCTGGCAATCTACTGACTAGCAACGGCACAGCGTGGACGAGCGCGGCTCCAACAACCGGTCCAGTACTTGAGTTTACAAGACCGTTTGTAACGCAAACTACTACAAACTTTACTGTTCCGTCCGGTGTTACAGCCATTCGGCTTTACGCCTGCGGCAAAGGCGGCGACACAATTTCAAACGGCTCTGTTATTATGGGCGGCGCCGGCGGGGGCGGTTTTGGTTTTGGAACCTTAGCGGTTACGCCCGGACAAGTAATCAACGTAACAATTAGTGGCGGCGTGGCTACTGTAGTACGCAGCGGAACAACTTTAATTACTGCAAACCCCGGCAGTAGTGTTACCAACAGCGGAACCGGCGGCGCTGGCGGAACTGCCACAATAAATGGTGTTTTGACTAGCGGCGGCGCTTTTACTGGAGGCTCCGGCGGTTCCAATGTTAACAGCGGCCCCGGCGGAGGAGGTTCAGCCGGCTCACCGCTTGGAAATGGATTTGCTGGCGGCGGCGGCGGCCTAAGCGCAGGCGGCGGCGGCGGCGGAATCGGTGGTGTAGGGGGATTGGGTCTTGGCAACACTAACGGCGCCGGCGGCGGCGGCGGCGCAGGCGGCGCTGGCTCGGCACCTGTTGCTGGCGGGTCTGGCGGCGGGTCTGGCGGCGGCGCTGGCGGCGCGGCAAACGGGCGAATCCCCGGCGCAGGCCGTGTGATACCTTTTTCCGATCCTCTTTTGGCTGGCTTAACGGCAACGGGCGCCATCGCTGGAAGTACTAACGGTCTCATGTCATTGACTAGCGGTCCCGGCGCTGGGGGCGCTGGGGGTGCTGCCGGAACTAATGGTCTTGCTACTCCGGGCGGTTTTGGCGGCGGCGGCGGCGGTCGCGCTTCATCCAATAGTAATGGAGTTTTCGTTGGAGGCGCTCTAGGTGGCGGCGGCGGCGGCGACTATAACTCCGTTGTCGCCTCACTTGCGGGCGGCGGCGCCGGCGGTATTGACGCCGTTGGTACACTTGTGGGCGGCCCAGCAACAGTCTGGATTTATTATTAAGGAAAGTATGTCATGAAATGGGCCTATAACAACAACGGCGTCCTGTACGATGTGGTCATGACGCACCCTAGCATTCTGTTTCCACAGGGTTATGCCGATCAGTTCATTGAAGTACCTGACGAAGCCGTAAATGGTTGGTTCTGGGATGGCGAAAACGTATCTGAGCCTCCGGCTCCAGAGCCTATGCCTGTCCCACCACCACCCACTAAAGAAGAATTGCTGGCACAGCTTCAGGCGCTGCAAGCCCAAATTGAAGCCCTTGGAGAAACTCCGGCATGAAATGCGCTGATTTTATAGGCACACTGTTTCTGGCGCGCGACGTAGCGCACAGCACGCACCTGAACACTCGCAGCTTTGCCAAGCACTCTGCGTTGAACACTTTCTATGATGAAGTGATTGAACTGGCTGACAAATTTGCTGAGGCCTATCAGGGCAAATACGGCCTTATCGGGCCTATCTCGCTTATGTCGGCTAAGAAGACGAACAACATTGTCGAGTTTCTTGAAGGTCAAGTAGACGAACTGATGGAAATGCGGTATAAAGTCGTTGATAAGGAGTGTACCCCACTCCAAAACATTATCGACGAGATTTTTGGGTTGTATTACTCAACCTTGTACAAACTTAAATTTCTCGCATAAGGACGCGACATATGGAAATTTTACGCCCTCTTAACGACGCCGGTTTTGCTACTCAAAGCGTAGCTTACACTGGGACTGCTGGTTCTGTAACTGGCTGGAACGCTGGCCCGCAAGCCGTGCTGGTGTGGTGTACATCTGATGCGTATATCCGCGTTGGTAACGGCGCTACGGCTACGACGGCTGACACGCCGCTGCCAGCCAACACGCCCGTACCTATTTACGTACCACAACCCGGCGATGCTGGTGGTAACGGCGGTCCTTGGCGCGTCAGCGCGATCCAGATCAGCGCCGGCGGCACAATGTACGCAAAGCCGATCAACATCCGATGAGTTTCGGCGTCCCCGTCCGTAATGGTATAGGTATAGGCTTAAAAGCCTCTACTTCGCTGTCTACGCGCAGTGGGCCAAGCGGTCCGCCTCAAGGACAGCAGGCCTACACTACTGCGGGGACTTATTCCTTTGTTGTGCCTACGGGCGTGACAAGCGTGTGCGCTGTTGTTGTCGGCGGCGGCGGGGCTGGCCGCGCAGGCGGCACGGGCGGCGGCGGCGGCGGCGGCGGCCTTGCGTATTCCAACGCCATTTCCGTAACCCCCGGCGAAACTTTGACTGTTACTGTTGGTGCCGGGGGGCCATTTAATTTCGCCGGCAGCGGCAGCGGCAGCGCAAATGGCGGAACGTCATCCGTTGCGCGCGGCGGAACTGCGCTTGTTTCAGCTACGGGCGGAATTTCTGCGCCTTCGACAACTGGCGGCGCGGGCGGCAGCGGCACCGTAGGGCAATCACTGCGTACCGGCGGGGCCGGCGGTAGTGCCAACTCAACCGGGTCCGGCGGCGGCGGTGCTGCGGGCTACACCGGAAACGGTGGCGCTGGCTCTTCTTCGCCGGCGTCATCGGGAAGTGCTGCTGCTACGGGCGGCGGCGGGGGCGGTGGTGGTGCTTCGGGGTATTTTTATCAAGACCCCGGCGTATATTACGGACAAAACGGTGGTTCGGGCGGCGGCGGCGTAGGATTGTTAGGCCTTAGTAACACGGGTATCGCCGGCGCAGGTGGCGACGGTTTTTCATACGGCGGCGGCGGCGGGTCTGGCGGCGTAGCCGGCGGAAACTCTATTGGCAATTATAGCGGTTTTAGCGGCGGCGTTTACGGCGGCGGCGGCGGCGGCGCTGGGTTCATATATGATTATGCGACAGACACGCAGACAAACGGCTCGGCTATAGGCGGCGCTGGCGGCGGCGTCCGTATCATTTGGGGCGCAGACCGCGCATTCCCTTCAACTAACACGGGTAACGTCTAAATGGAACCGACTGACCTCGAACTTTACATTCAAATCCGCGACGGGCAGCCTTTTGAGCATCCGATCTCAGCGGACAACTTTCGCTCGGCCTTCCCCGGTGTGGACATTGAGAACCTGCCAGACACCTTTGCTAAGTTTGTCCGCGTAGCGCCGCCTGAAATCGACACCTATGATGGCGTCACATATCAATGGGTCGATGGCGTTGTAAAAGATGTTTACAGCGTGCGTCCGATGACGGACGAAGAACGAGCCGCTAAGACGCTTCAAATTGAAGCAGCCAAAAATTCAACCGTATTGTCAAGCCCCATAATTTAATGTAGTTTGACCATTAACCGTACTGGTGCGGCACATCAGGAACTCCATAGGAGTTAAACATGGACGAAACAGTCCCCAACGTAGCGGATGCCTCCGCGCCAGAACTCGAAGCCACGGCAGCAATCGAGCCTGTAGAAAACACGACGCCGGAAACGCCTGCTGAACAGGAAGCAAATAAGTCCTTCACACAAGAAGAACTTGACGCAATTGTTGGCAAGCGCCTCGCAAGAGAACAGCGCAAATGGGAGCGCGAACAGGCTCAAAAAGCAGAGGAAATGCAGGCCCGCCAACAAGCGGTGCATGACATAGCCCCTGAACAATTTGAGACTTATGAGGATTACGCAGAGGTTTTGGCCGAACGTAAAGCCGAAGAATTGCTGGCACGGCGGGAAACTGCCCGACAGCAAGCTGAATTGCAGGATGCCTACCATGACCGTGAAGAAGCGGCGCGGGACAAGTATGATGACTTTGAACAAGTCGCTTACAATCCCAACCTTCCGATCACGGATTTCATGGCGCAAAGCATCCAAGCGTCAGACGCAGGCCCAGACGTTCTATATTATCTCGGCTCAAATCCGAAAGAAGCTGATCGTATCGCCCGCCTAGCGCCAATTTTGCAGGCAAAAGAAATTGGAAAACTTGAGGCTTCATTGTCCTCAAATCCGCCGGTTAAAAGAACTTCAACCGCCCCGGCACCAATTGCGCCTGTCACTGCTCGTTCTGCTGGGTCAAACCAGTACGACACCACCGACCCTCGCTCGACTAAGTCGATGAGTACGTCGGAATGGATCGAAGCTGAACGGATGCGACAGATCAAGAAGTACGAGGCACAACGCAACAGATAATTTGGGATTATTACCATGTCTAACTCGATTTTAACAATTGACATGATTACGCGGAAGGCTCTGGAAATTCTGGAGAACAACCTCGTACTCACACGTAACGTAAACCGCCAGTACGACGACAGCTTTGCTGTTGAAGGTGCTAAAATTGGCTCAACCCTGCGTATCCGTCTTCCAGACCGCGCGCTTGTAACTGACGGCGCAGCACTTCAGGTATAGGATGACAACGAACAGTTCACAACACTGACCGTTGCCAACCAGAAGCACATCGGCGTCAACTTCACATCTGCTGAATTGACCATGCAGCTTGACGATTTCGCAGAGCGCGTTCTCAAACCACGTATCTCGCAGCTTGCTTCCAGCATCGACGCTGACGTTGCAAACGCGTATGCAACCATCGGTAACTCGGTCGGCACGCCCGGCACAACTCCCGGCACTTCGGCAGTTCTTCTTGCTGCACAGCAGAAGCTGAACGAAAACGCTGCGGTGATGTCGCCACGTTACGCCACCGTCAACCCAGCAGCTAACGCTGGCTTGGTCGAAGGCTTGAAGGGTCTCTTCAACCCAACCGACACGATCAGCAAGCAGTTCAAGAACGGCATGATGGGTACAGGCGTACTTGGTTTCGACGAAATCAATATGTCGCAGTCCATCAAGCAGTTCACCACTGGTTCGCGTACTGCAACCGGCGGCACGACTTCGGCTGCAATCACCACTGAAGGTGCAACGGCAATCGCCATCACCGGCGCGGGTGCTGCTGCAACTGTCAAGGCTGGCGACGTGTTCACTGTAGCTGACTGCTTCTCAGTCAACCCACAGACACGTGAAAGCACTGGTTCGTTGTTCCAGTTCGTTGCGCTGGCTGATGTCACGCTCAACGGTTCAGGCGCAGGCAGCATTACTGTTGCACCGATCTACTCGGCTGCACACGCTCTCGCCACCGTCAACACACTGCCCGGCAACAGCAAGGCAATCGTGTTCGTCGGCGCAGCGTCCACACAGTACGCTCAGAACCTTGTATACCACAAGGACGCTATCACCTTCGCAACCGCCGACCTTCTGCTCCCACAGGGCGTAGATATGGCTTCGCGTCAGGTGCATAACGGCATCAGCTTGCGCGTTGTTCGTCAGTACGACATCAACAACGACCGTATGCCTTGCCGTATTGACGTTCTGTATGGCTACAGCACAATCCGTCCACAAATGGCCGTCCGGATGTGGGGTTAATCTAACACTGGCCCTCGGTTCGCCGGGGGCCAATTTTTCTAAAGGATTTTTATTATGGCTCTTCCTAATGGTGCTGGCGGTTATCAAGTCGGCGACGGAAATCTTGGCGAAGTTACTCTCGGTACTTCGGCTATCCCTACTGCGTACACCGCAGCAGCTACGCTAACCACTGCCGATTTGGCCGGCGGCGCAGTTGTCTACACTTCGGGCAGCACTGCTGACCTTACGCTTCCTGCTGTTTCGGTTGTTAATGCTGACATCAGCAGCGCAAAGACCAACTCATCGTTTGAGTTTTCTTTGGTTGCTACCAGCACCGGCGTCCCTACTATCGTAGTAGGTACTGGCTGGACGTTGGTCGGCGTTGGCACAGGCGTTGCATCGCGCAGCGTACTGTTCCGCGCAGTTAAGACAAGCGCGACAACGTACAACCTGTACCGCATCGCTGGCTAATATGTTTTGCCCCGGCTTCGGTCGGGGCAAGCTATTCTGAAAGATAATTTTATGGCTGTTATCTATCTCGTTCACCCCCGCCACGGCGCAAAAGTTGCTATATCTGAAGAAGAAGCACGCTGCGACGAAGATTACGGATGGGAAAGATACTATCCTGACGAACCTGTAGCTGCTATAGCTAACGAAATGCCGGCGCGCACTGGCCGCCGCCGCACAACGCAGGAAGACTAAACGATGGAAACGGCTGGGGACATAATCAACGGTTCGCTTAGGCTTCTAGGCGTTCTGGCAGAAGGCGAAACTCCCTCGGCTGAAACGTCGCAAGACGCCTTGCGCGCTATGGATCAGATGATCGATAGCTGGAACACTGAGCGCCTGTCCGTTTTCGCTACGCAAGACCAGATATTCACATGGCCTGCCGGCGAACTGTCGCGCACGCTTGGCCCTTCCGGCGACTTTGTCGGCAACCGCCCAGTGCTGCTTGAGGACTCGACATATTTCCGCGATCCCGGCACCGGCATTAGCTACGGCATCAAATTCATTAACCAGCAGCAGTATAACGGCATCGCGGTTAAGACGGTGACATCTACGTTCCCGCAAGTCATCTTCGTCAACAACACGTACCCTGACATTGAAATGTACATCTACCCGCGCCCTACGCGCGCTCTGGAATGGCATTTTATTTCGGTCGAAAAACTGACACAGCCGGCTTCGCTCAATACCAACCTTACATTTCCGCCCGGATACTTGCGTGCGTTCCGTTACAACTTGGCGTGCGAACTAGCACCTGAGTTTGGCGTTGAGCCATCGCCGCAAGTCCAGCGTATAGCTATGACATCTAAGCGCAACCTGAAGCGCATCAACAACCCAGACGACATCATGTCGATGCCGTACAGCATTGTGGCTACACGCCAGCGGTTTAATATCTTCGCAGGAAACTACTAATGAAGACGCCCATACTGGGCAGCGCGTATGTGGCCCGTTCAGTAAACGCTGCCGACGCACGCATGGTAAACCTGTTTCCAGAAGTCGTGCCAGAAGGCGGCATGGAGCCTGCCTTTCTACAGCGTTGCCCCGGCTTGCAGCTTCAACAAGTTATTGGCGAAGGTCCGATCCGCGGGCTGTGGGCGCACCAGACGCGCGGCGATGACTTCTACGTCGTATCCGGCTTTGAAGTCTACAAAGTGTCCAGCCTTACCGGGACGCCCATCAAGCTAGGCGACGTGACCGGCACAGGTCCAGTATCCATCGCCGACAACGGCGCGCAGATATTCTTTGCCTGCAACCCTGACGCGTTTATTTACGACGAGTCAACCGACACGTTTGGGCAAATCACCGATCCTGACTTTCCGGGCGCAGTCACCGTCGGCTATCTGGACGGCTATTTCGTGTTCAACGAACCAAACAGCCAGAAGATTTGGGTGACGCAGCTTTACGACGGCTTTCAGATTGACCCATTAGAGTTTGCTAGCGCCGAAGGTAGCCCTGATGGCGTTGTCGGCATATTGGTAGACCACCGCGAATGCTGGGTGTTTGGTACCGACTCCACTGAAGTGTGGTACAACTCCGGCGGCTTAGACTTTCCGCTTTCGCCGATCCAAGGCGCGTTCAACGAAATCGGTTGCGCCGCACCACACTCCATCGCCAAGATGGACAACACTGTGTTCTGGCTGGGCGCTGACGCCCGCGGACAGGGTATCGTCTACAGGGCGGCTGGCTATAACGCACAGCGCGTGTCTACGCACGCGATTGAATGGCGCATCCAAAACTATCTAAACATGAGCGACGCGGTCGGCTACACTTACCAGCAGGACGGCCATGCGTTCTACGTTCTGTCGTTCCCATCTGCTGACGAAACATGGGTGTTTGACGCGTCTACTGGTGCATGGCACCAGCGGTCATCTTACGCCGCTCTTGCGCCAACTGAAGGTGCGTTTAACGCCGAAGCGTTTTATACAGGCGCGTTCTACACGGTGCTGCCGCTTACGCCTTCTGGCGTCAGTGGGGCATTCTCACGTCACCGCAGCAACTGTCAGTGTAACTTCCAAGGCAATATCATTGTCGGCGACTACGCTAACGGCAACATTTACACGTTTGAGTTAAATGTTTTTGAAGACAACGGGATCGCGCAGCGTTGGTTGCGGTCGTGGCGCGCGCTGCCGACAGGACAAAACAATCTTAAGCGTACAGCAAACCATAGTTTGCAGCTTGAGTGCGAAACAGGCGTCGGCCTGAACACAGGCCAAGGAAGTGATCCGCAAGCCATGCTCCGCTGGTCCGACGATGGCGGCCATACATGGTCCAACGAACACTGGGCGTCTATGGGTAAGATCGGCGCAACTGGCACCCGCGTCATGTGGCGCCGGCTTGGCATGACGTTGAAGCTGCGCGACCGCGTCTACGAAGTGTCTGGCAGTGACCCTGTCCGTATTTATTTGACAGGCGCTGAACTTCTGTTGAGCGGCACAAATGCTTGAGAGCCAACTCACTCGCATCCCCGCCGCCCGCGTCCCGATTACGGACGCGTCAGACGGCACGGTGACGCGTGAGTGGTATAGGTATCTGTTTAACCTTTTTACGCTGGTAGGCGGCGGCCAAGCTAACTCAGCCGCCAGTTCGTCTTTCGGGCAAGACTTGGCGCCGGCTTATACGCCGCAACTTGAAGATAACCGTCATGGCGTGTTCTTTGACACGACCACGCAAACAGCCGCTGTCATCAATACGGCTTATCCAATCACGTTTAACACCACAGACATAACTGATGGCGTTTACATTGGTACGCCTACGTCGCGCATTTATGTAGACCGGGTAAACACTTACAACTTTCAGTTTTCCGCGCAGCTTAACAAAGCATCTGCGGCCAGCAAACACGTTTATATCTGGTACAGGGTCAATGGCGTTGACGCGGCAAACTCTGCGGGAAAAGTAAATCTGTCCGGAAACGACGCGGCAGTTATCGCTGCGTGGAATTATGTGGTACAGTTAAACGCAGGTGATTATTTTGAACTGGTTTGGTCTACTGATGATACAGGATGTAAACTTGAAGCATTTGGGGCCAGCGCCCCTGTACCCGCAATACCGTCCATCATTTTGACGGTCACTGATAACATTAACTAAGGCTTAGATATGACTGTTCTTGCTCAACAACCTAAAGCACAATTCTTCGATGCTAGCGGTAGCCCGTTGGTCGGCGGTAAGGTCTATACCTACGCAGCCGGTACGACAACGCCGTTGCAGACATATACTGATGCGTCAGGGGTTACACCCAACACCAACCCAGTTATTCTGGATTCACGCGGCGAATGCAACCTGTGGTTCTCTACCGCCACTAGCTACAAAGTAGTCTTGGAAAGCGCGACTGACGTGCTGCAATGGTCCGTTGATAACATTGCGACCTACGGCACCATTACCAGCCAGAACTCCAACAACGTGGCTATCACCGGCGGTACGATCAGCGGCGTCACAATCACAACGTCCACTATCACAGGCGACATATCCGGCAACGCTGGCACCGTGACGAACGGCGTTTATCTGAACGCAGTGCAGACGCTGACAAACAAGACCATCACAGGTCTGGCGTCGGCATCAACGGTCAAAGACAGCCTCGGTACGGATTACACTATCGGCTTCCGCAGCATCCCGCAAAGCCTGAACACGACCGCCGCGGCTTCCGACGTTGGAAAGCATCTGTTTGTTTCCGCCACCACCACAGTCCCGTCGGGCGTGTTTGTGGCTGGTAACGAGTTTCTCGTTGTCAACAGCAGCGCCAGCACCATTACGCTGACGCAGGGCGCTGGCACGACGCTACGGCTTGGCGGCACTGCGACCACAGGCAACCGCACCATTGCAGCCTACGGCGTTGCTAACGTGCTGTGTACTGGCACTGAAACTTTCTACGTCACCGGCAACGTAACCTGATAGGATCGGCTCATGCCAATTATCGCAGTAAACATCATCCCCGCCAAGAACATGGAAAACGCCCAGACTGTGCAGTATGTGTCGCCAAGCAGCACCACGACCATCATTGACAAGTTCACCGCTACCAACTTTAGTAGCGGCATGGTCAACGTAAGTGTCAACTTGGGCGCGGTTAGCGAAGCCACAGGCAACAGCAACTTGATCGTCAAGACGCGGACGCTGCAACCCGGCGAGACGTACACCTTTCCTGAAATCGTAGGACACGTCCTGCCGACCGGCGGGTATGTTTCAACACTCGCGTCAGCAGCAGCGGCAGTCAACTTGCGCGCGTCTGGCCGCGAAATTAGCTAATGCCGCCGTTCGTCGTATTTTCACTACCCAGATCACGGTCAGCTTGGCTGTCGCAGTTTCTGACTTACGGTGAGTGGATATGCGGTCATGAAGAACTACGGCATATGCGTAGCGTTGATGACGTACAGGCATGGTTTTCCCAACCTAACATCGGCACTGCGGAGACTGCGGCTGCGCCTTGGTGGCGACTGCTAGACAAGTTTGCACCCAACGCCCGCGTTCTAGTTGTACGCCGTCCGCGTGACGAAGTTGCCGAAAGTCTTATGAAGATACCCGGCACGCAGTTTGACCGCGCTAAACTTGACGCGTTGCTTCTGAAGCTGGACCGCAGCCTAGACCAGATTGAGGCGCGGCTACCTAACGTCTTGTCGGTGTCGTTTGACAGCCTGAACAAAGAAGACACTTGCGCGGCAGTGTTCGAGCATTGCCTTCAGCAGCCGCATGACCTCGACCACTACGCGCGTATGGCGCCTGTCAACATTCAAATCAATGTGCCTGCGATGATGCGTCATTACGAAGCATACGCGCCGGCGATGGAAAAGTTGGCGTCGGTAGCCAAGCACCAGACGATAACGGCGCTGGCGCCGAAGGTTAATGAGCCGCCTGAAGGCGTCACCTTCCAGACTGAAGATTTTGATAGCTGGGTGCGCGACGCCGACAGCCTGTTTGACGAGCATCTTATTCAGGTAGGCGAAACGCCGGGCAACTGGCAGAATAAAAACTTGCCGCTTATGCGCGCGCTGGATGGCGTCGGGGCTATGCAGATAATGACCGCTCGGTGTAATGGCCGTATGTTTGGTTATCTTATGACGTTAATATCACCGTCGCTAACTTCGCCAGACATTTTGTCCGCCACAAACACTACGTTCTTCGCGTCGCCAGAGTTCCCCGGATTGGGGTTGAAGCTGCAACGCGAAGCAATTAAAGAACTAAAAAATAAAGGTGTTGACGAAGTCTTTTTTGAGGCAGGGAAAAGGGGTTCCGGACCCCGTATTTCCATGCTATACAAGCGCCTTGGCGCGCAAGATCACGGTAGTGCTTACCGTTTGCAACTGAAGGAAGCGTAAAATGGGTTTGGCAGCAGCAGCAGCTATAACAGCTACAACCGCGGCGGTCGGCGGTGTAGTCGCCAGCAAAGCATCTAAAAGGGCCGCTAACGCACAGGCTCAAGCAGCTACTACGGCGGCGCAGTCGCAGGAGCGCGCAGCAGCGTTGGCAGTAGAGGCGCAGCGCACCGGATCGGCTGAAGCTGTTGCAGCGGCAAGAGACGCAGCAGCCACAGCGCAGCAGGCGCAGAATGAGGCAAATTTTCAGGCGCAGAACCTAGAACGCTTACGCTTTAACGAAACGCGCATGGCGGACGAGCGCGCGTTTACTGGCGCGCAAGAAGCCGCGGACAGGGGCTTCGACGCCGCTCAAGGCGCGTATACTTCTTCATTCGGCGCGGCGCAGGCGGCTAGCGATTTAGGTTTTGACACCGCGCTGGCCGATGCCACTAGGGGTTTCGACACCGCTCTGGGTGACGTAAACAGGGGTTATGACCTAGCGCAAGCGGCGGCGGAACAAGGTTACACCACCGCTGAAGAGGCTTACAGGCAGGCGTACCAGCGGCAGGGTGAATTTCAAGACCCATACATAAAAAGCGGCCTTACTGCCCAAGAGCAGATCATGCAGCTTATGGGTATCGGCGGCGACAAGACCGCCGCTGACTACGGTCAGTACGCTAGGTCATTTGGCGCGGGCGATTTTGTAGAAGACCCCGGCTATGCCTTCCGTCAATCGGAAGGTCTAAAGGGGCTAGAGCGTTCAGCATCCGCCCGCGGCGGCATACTGTCCGGCGGCGCGCTGAAGAATATCCAGCGGTTCGGCCAAGACTTAGCCAGCCAAGAATACCAAAACGCGTTCAACCGTTACCAGACTGAACGCGCAGCACGCCTTAACACGCTCGGCGGTTTGTCCGGCGCGGGTCAGTCAGCGGCGAATGTCATGACGGGTGCCGCAGGGCAGCTTGGCTCAAACAGCGCGGCAAACGCTTTGGCGCGGGCGCAGGCGACATCCGCGAACTCCATAGGGCGCGGGACCACAACCGGCAATATCGCCATGACCCGCGGCGCAACAACAGGCAACATCGCCATGAACCGCGGCGCGACAACCGCCGGAAACGCTTTGGGGCTTGGTCAAGCAACAGCAGGAACTGCTTTGGGGCGCGCTAACGCAACCACTCAAAACCTTATGGCCCAGAACGCGGCGACTAACGCAAACAACGCGGCGTATTACGGTAATATAGGTAACCTTACACTGGCCCAAGGCCAGAACACAGCGCAGAATGCGTACAACGTAGCCAATGCCGTTTCAGGCGGCGCCATGAACGTAGCAAACGCTGCGTCGCAGGGCGCGTACAATGTCGGCAATGCACAGGCCACAGGCGCGATGAACACCGGCGCAGCCCGTGCGTCTGGATACATCGGTCAAGCCAACGCGCTAACAAACGCTCTGGGCCAGATAGGTAACTATGCAGCGCAGGCGCCTATGAACAACGCCATGATGGCTTATTATAGGAACAACACCCCTGACACGCCGGCCACACCCGCCAGCGCCAACCCGTATTTTTCTGCTGGGCAAGGACCGCAAAAACTACCGTTTAACATTCTTAATTTGGGAAGATAACCTGTGGCAAACCAAATGATAGCCCTTCAGTCACGCGGACCACAACTTACTGATCCGTCGAGGCTGACAGCGCAGTACGCAAACATGATGAACATGGCGTCGCAACAGCGCGCGTCGAAACTTCAGGGTGAGCGCACGCGTCAGGAAATGAAGTTTGCGGAGAACGCCGAAGCGCGTGAAGTTGCTGGTGAACAGCGTGCGGCGCAAAAGTTTAGTTTGGAACAGTCAACAGCGTTAGTATCGGCGTTAGGTACAGGTTTGGTTGGTATATTACGCGACCCCAGCGACGCGACCATAGGCCAAGTCGGTCAAACTTTTGCTAGTGTTGGCATGGACCCTGAAAAATTTGGTCCTTTGCTAAAACAGATACAAGAAATACCCGACGCAAACGACCGCAAACTGTTCGCGTTGCAATTCATTTCGCAGTCTGAACCGGCGCGCGGCGCGCTTAAATATGTCATGCCTGAAGTAAAAGAGACGAAGGTAGGCGACGCTACGGTATTCTTTGACGCCAACCCTAACTCACCTATTATGGGGCAAGAACTGTTCCGGTTCACCGCGCCACCAGAGCCAGTTAAAATGACTCAAAACGTTGTTGAAGGTACGGTAATCAACACAAACCCTTACACTGGTGTTTCCGCTGAGTCCGTTGTCGGCGATCCAAGAGCAAATCTTACTCCCGCCGTGCGAAACCCTACTTTCGCCAGCACTGGCGTCGCGTCGCCATACGCCGTCGGCGGCGGTACAGGCCAGCAGCCAATGATGCCGCCCGTTGCGCCTGCCGCACCGCCAGCAGCAGCCGTTGGAATACCTGTCGGCGGTCCGCGCGGTGCGCCGGGCGCGGGCGGCGATGTATTTAGCCGAATGATAAAGCAGGAATCCCGCGGCCAACAGTTTGATCGCAGCGGTCGCCCGCTCACGTCATCGGCAGGCGCTATTGGTATTGCTCAGGTTATGCCGGGTACGGCACCAGAAGCTGCTAAGTTGGCTGGACTTCCGTTTGATCCAAACAAATACCGCAATGACGCCAACTACAATCTTGCGCTCGGCAAAGCATACTACGAAAAACAATTGCGTGATTTCGGCGACGAGCGCCTTGCGGCTGCTGCGTACAACGCTGGCCCCGGTGCCGTGCGTAGCGCACTGAAAAAAGGTGGCCCTGACGGCTGGATTAACCATGTCCCGTCAGAAACACGCAAGTATGTTAGGGCGGTGTTTGGCGGCGCCGGCGCACCTACACGTACCGGCGGCGCAGCGGCTGCACCTACCGGCGCACCTCCCGCCACAGGCGCGGGCCAACCGATAACTCTAGGCGAACAACAGAGACGGAAAGGGTTCCAGAAAACTCTTGAGTTGTTTGATTACGACGCAGCGACCGGCGCAGACTCGGTTTCTCCATTAATTAAAGCGTCCACCAGCGGCGGCGCAGAGAAACTAGGTTCTGACGTAGCAGGATTCTTCGGCGTAGGTACGCCGGGGCGGGTGGCCCTTGGTCAATTGGAAACGCTGAAAGACAACATGACGTTTGAAAAGTTGCGCGGCAAGTTAGGCGCACAAATTTCAGACGCTGACGTTCGCTTGATAGCTAGTACGATGGGCGACATAGCCAACCCGAATACCCCCGCGTCCGTGCGTTTGGCAAAATGGCAGAATATAGTCTTGCCGATGCTTGTGCGCGGCGCCGGCATGACGCCAGTAAAGCGGAAAACGGCGACCGGCGGCGGCAAAGATAAATCTGGTCTACCTCGTGTTACCACCGACGCCCAATGGAACGCGTTAAAGTCAGGACAAGAGTACATTGCGCCTAACGGCGAACGTAAAAGGAAACGGTGATGAGTTGGCGCGACGACCCTAGCGTAACCCCTACAAAACCAGCGCCGCCGCCTAAAAATATTTCGTGGCGGGATGATCCTGTTGTTAACGTAAAACCCCCTCGCACGGGCATGGACAAAGCTACGCAAGTGGCGGGCGTCACCACAAACGCCCTACTGCCCTACGCAACGGCAGCGTTGGCCGGCGGCGCTGCTGGCGCGCCGTTTGGTGGCGTCGGTGCTATCCCCGGCGCGGCAGGCGGCGTGTTGTCGCTAGGTGTCGCCGACCTTGGCACAGCATTATATAATTTAGGCGGGTCGCTATTTAACGCCGAACGCATTCCGCTGCCGTCGGAGACTATCAGCAAAGGCTACAGGAGCGTCGGCATTGGCCGTGCGCCAGAGACACCCGGCGAACAAGTTTACAGCGATGTTTTGGAAGGTGGCGTCGGCGCTTTTAGCCAAGGCAAAGCGGCGCAAAACTTGTTTAAGACAGGGTCAAAGCCGGTCCAAAACTTCATGGCCGATATGGGTAAAAACATTCGCGGTCAGACCGTCGCTGGTGCAGCAGCAGCCGGCGCGCCGTCCGTTGCGTCCAACTACTTTGATGTCACAAACCCCTACGCGTTGGCGGGGCTTTCGTTAACCTCCGGCATGGCAGGCAATAAAGTCGCTAGGTCTAACCCAAAGCCAGTGACGGCGGCGGAACTAAAAAGAGAGTCTTCCACTCTATACAAGCAGATGGAAGGCGAAGGTGTCCAAATTGCGCCGCAAGCAATGGCGGATTTGAACGCGTCAGTCCGTACAAAATTAAGCGATTTGCGGTACGACGCCGACACGGACAAATTAGTTAACCAAGCGTTAGATTTGTTCAGCAAAAAATCTGGCAAGCCCATGTCGTTTGAAATGTTGGAAGAGTTTAGGAAGTCCATTCGTGATCTCCCCTACACCCAAAGCGGCGCCGGACGCGGCACACCTAAAGAACGCGCAATAATCGCGGCGCTTGACGACACCATAGACAAATACATGGATAATTTGACGCCGGCGCAAGTATCGTCTGGCGACCCTGCTGCTGCGGCTGCGTTCCTAAAAAAAGCGCGTGACGTTCGGGCGAGAGGCTATCGGACTGAGACGTTAGAGAATGCGTTTACAAAAGCGACCGCTACATCTGACGCGTTAAACTCTAATAAATCATATCCGCAAGCACTTCGGGATGAATTTGGTAAGATAGCAAAAGACCCGCGTAAACTGTCAAAGTTTGATAAGCCAACCCAAGAATTAATTAAAAAAGTCGCCAACGGGACCGCCACGCAAAGCGTTTTTGCCGCGCTGGGGAAATTGTCCCCTAGTGCGACTATGTTAGGTATGAAAAATATTGGGTACGGCGCGGGTGGGTTTGCGGCGCCGACGACTACAGCGACAATCGCCGGTCTTACTTCAGGATCAAAAGCTATTGCAAACCGGATGACCAAAGGTCAGGCGAACCGCGCTCTTATCAGCGCCGCCCAGCCCGGTGGCAACATAAAGCCCGGCGGCCCCGGCTACTTTGCGCTGTCGCCTATCGCGCAGCAAAACGTAATGGCGCAAGACCGCGCTAATAAACGGAAACGCTAACCCATGACTTCTATCGACCAGACCCAAGCACAACTTAACACGCACGAACAGGTCTGCGCGTTCCGGTACGAAAGTATCTGTGCGCGATTGAAGCGTCTTGAAACCATAGGTATGTCTGTGGCCGGCACAATCATTCTGTTGCTGGTCGGCATACTGTTGAAAGCTGGCACATGAGTATCGTCCTCGGCGCGCGGTCACTGTCGCGGCTTGAGGGCGTGCATCCGGACCTTGTCCGCGTTGTCAAGAAGGCCGCGGCGATGTCGGACCTAGACTTCACAGTGCTAGAAGGCTTGCGTACCGTCGCGCGCCAGACGCAGTTGGTCAAGCAAGGCGCATCAAAGACAATGAACTCGCGTCACATCACCGGACACGCTGTCGATTTAGCGCCGATGATTGACGGCAAAGTATCTTGGGACTGGCCTTTATACCATCGGCTAGCCAAGATCGTGAAGGCCGCTGCGGCGGCTGAAAAAGTGCCGCTCCAGTGGGGCGGCGATTGGCGGACGTTCAAGGATGGCCCGCACTGGGAACTGCCTTGGAAGTCCTACCCGAAAGGAAAGTAATATGCTAAAAGGTTATCGCACATACGTTCTGGCTGGAATGGGCGTTCTCTCCGCCGTTGCCAGCTATCTGGTCGGCGACACTGACTTGATGACGGCGGCTAACGCTGCCTTTACCGCAGGCGCTCTAGCGTTCCTGCGCGCAAGCGTCCCTCGCATTTAAGTTCGCCTAGCCATCATACGCCCGATCAATATAACCATCGGGCCTAAATCTTCAGGTGATTGCCCTGCCTTTAGCATGGCAATCACCTTCTCTAATGCCTCGGCTGTAGCCGCCGCATGGTCTGTCATTTCTTCAGCCCTTTCAAAAGTTCGACGCGCTCCCGCGCTGTCCGCAGCGCAGAGTAACGCTGGTGCAAACGCCGGGCGATGGCCGGGCGCTTGTGCGTCCGCAGTTCAGCGTCCAGCGCCGCCTTCAGTTCGTCTTCCGTAAGGTCAGACAGCACGGCGATCATCGACCGCCAGTTTAGTTTACTCATTTTTCAATTCCTCTAAGGCTATGTCGGACACCGCACGCTTGTCGTGCAGCGCCGCCCATATGCGTTCATCAATACTCTTCTCAGTCAACATTACATAGACCCAGACATCTTTAGTCTGGCCGCTGCGGTGCAGGCGTCCGACCGTCTGCTCGTACAACTCCAGCGACCACGGCAGCGACAGGAACACCATGTGGCAGCCGCCGTGCTGTAGGTTCAGACCGTGGCCTGCCGACTTAGGGTGAGCCAACAGCAGTTCGACCTGCCCAGCGTTCCAGCGTTCGATGACGTTGTCATCATCCATCGTCTGCGCGTGCGGGAAGCGGCGCTTCAGTTCGGCCAACTCTTCCTGATAGGTGTACGCAATGATGGTGTTGGCCCGCTGGTTCTCCGCCAGCAGTTCTTCCAGCCGGTCGAACTTGTGGCTGCTAAACCAGATGGCAAAATCGTAATTCAGACTGCCGCGGTTGTAGACAAAGCCGGACGCCATCTGTTGCAGCTTGGTCGTCACTGACGCTGCGTTCTGCGCTACGATCTGGTCGTTGCCGAAACGTGCTACATACTCGCGTTTCATTGCTTCATACGGCTTGCGGTCGTCCAGCGCAACGCGCACCTCAGTGACGTGACAGGGCGGCAGCCTGTCCTTGTACTCGCCCGGCTCCAGCACGAACGTCGCAGGGCGAATGCGCTGCATGACTTGCTCCAGCGCGCCGGCTGCCGGCACCCACTGGCCGAAGTCGCGGTTGGTGCAGATGAAATACTGCTGCATGAACGCACCCTTGGCACGGCCCAGTAGCGTCTGGTCAATGATCTTGCACTGGCCGAAGACATCCTCCAGCCCGTTCGACGTGAACGAGCCGGTCAAGCCCCAGCGCACCTTGACGTTAGCCAGCAGCTTGTCCAGCGCCTTGAAGCGTTTGCCGCTGGGGTTCTTCAGCCGCGTCAGTTCGTCGAACACAATTCCGTCGAAGCCGGATAAATCCTCTAGCTTATCTAGGTTGTCATAGTTAATGACGACCACACTGGCGTCGCTCTGCAACGCATCCACCCTTTGCACTGGCGTGCCGACAGCCAGAGCAGGGACGACGCCAGACCATTTCGGCGCTTCGACAGGCCACACATCCGTGCAGACGCGCTTCGGCGCTACGACCAGCCAGCGTTTGACATGGCCGTCGCGCAGCATCTCATCCATCGCCGTCAAGGTAATGGCTGTCTTGCCCGCGCCGACAGGCGCAAGGATCATGGCGCGGTCGCGCTCGTACAGGAACGTCGCAGCCTCTTGCTGGTACGGCCTTAGCTGAAGCGTTTGAACCATTCGTCCACATCCTCTTTAGACCATAGGCAGGCGTAGTGCTGCTTGGTGTGCGTCATTTCATCTGAGAAGATACGCTGCAACGCAGACAGCCGACCGTTAGGCTGCTTCAGTTCTATAAACCAAGCCTCACCGTTGGGCATACAAGCTATGCGGTCGGCGACGCCGACTTGCGTAATGCTGCGGAACTTATAGGCAAAACCGCCTACCGCCCGCACGCGCTTACAGAAATACCGCTCTATCTCTTTCTCAGTCATAACGAAGGGCTACTACAAAATTTTTTGCATTTCAAGGCTTGCATCAAATTTTGTTGTCTGTATACTGGCCGCTCAAACAGTAGAGTGAGGTACAATATGCAACATAGTAAGATAGTCGGCGGTTCAACCGCCAAACGCGTCATCGCCTGCCCCGGCAGCGTTGCGCTGGTAGACACAGTCCCGCCAAAGCCCAGCAGCAGCTACGCCGACGAAGGCACGCTCCTGCACGACACCATCGCGTCTATATTAGAGCGCGACCTTGACCCGTACAGCATGGTTGGCACCACCTACGAAAAGACAGTGCTGACCGAAGCGTTGGTCGATGACAAGCTGATACCGGCGCTGCGTGCGCTGGATGAGATAGACCCCAAAGGGGAGATGGAATATGCGGTTGAAAGCAGGGTTGGCTTTGGTGATTTTCTGCCTGACGTTTTTGGTTCTACCGATCTTCTTGGTCGCCTTGGTGATCGAGCGATTGTTCTGGATTGGAAGTTTGGCGATGGCGTGGCTGTCGAAGTCGAGGAAAACAGCCAGCTACTCTTCTACGCTGCGGCGGCTAAACGCACGGCGGAAACGTCGTGGGCTTTCAAGGACGCCAAAGAAGTCGAACTGATCATTGTCCAGCCGCCTTACGTCAAGCGTTGGGTGACAGACCTTGCCCGCGTCGATGCGTTTGAGAAAGAACTTGCCGCTGCCGTCAAGATTGCGAAGCGTCCGGACGCGCCGTTGGCGTCAGGCGACCATTGCAAGTGGTGCGCGGCCAAGCCTGTCTGTCCTATCATGACGGGCGCTGTAGACCGTGCGCTGAAAGTCAAGCTGGAAGCGTTGCCAGTTGAGCAGATCGCACACTATCTGGAGCAAGCGCCGCTGATCGAAGGGTTCATCAAGGACTTGCAGCAGTTGGCGCACGGACTTCTGGAAGAGGGGCAAAAAGTCCCCGGCTGGAAGCTGGTCAACAAACGCGCCACAAGACAGTGGACAAATGAGGATAAGGCTGTAGCCTTCCTGACCAGTGCTGGTGTAGAAGCATGGGCAGAACCCAAGCCGCTGTCACCAGCCCAAGCGGAAAAGGCTTTGAAGAAAGCCAAGATAGAATTGCCGGCTGACTTAGTTGTCGCCGTCTCCACAGGCTCTACCCTTGCGCCGGAAAATGATCCCCGGCCAGCGGTTTTGCAAATCGGACAGACGCTTACCAAAGCCATGTCTAAAATACAGTAACAGAAAGGTAAAATAATGAACTTTATTCCAGAACCAGACGTTGAAACCTATCGCCGCTTAGGCGATTTGGTGGATGCTTTAGATCGCGTTATTTTCGCCCATATACGCGAACAAGGCGAAAAACAAGGCACGAGCGACGCATTCAACGCCGTGTGCGCCGTTCTATCGGGGGTAGTGCAAAGCGTAGCGGATTTTGACGCCGACGTGTTCGATAAACTTTCGGGCGCGATAAGCTACCATATCTACTGCCAAGCAAGCCGTTCGGGTGAGCGCGGCGAATATACAGTCCAGTAAACAGAAAGGTACAATACAATGTCGAACATCACAACTTTTGGTGGCGCTAACTTGCCGTCCGTACAGTCACTCTCCGGCGCTTTGCGTTCTATTCAGTCTGAAGTCGCCCCCGGCGGCACAGTCATTCTGAAAATGGACAAGACAGGCCATTGGGTTTTCGGTGCAGACCAGACCGAAGTAGAAGACGGCAGCCTGTGGGCAGCCAATCCGTTCTCATTCGTGCATGGCTACATCGCATGGGGTAAAGGCGAAGTGCTGGCTGAAAAGCTGGTGCCGGTGTCAGAGCCGCTGCCTGCGTTAGAGCCTGCGCCATCAGGCGCGGAACGCGGCTGGGAAATGCAAGTCGGCATGATGCTGGTTTGCACGAACGGTGAAGACAAGGATATGCAGGCACGCTTCACGGCTACGTCAGTCGGCGGAAAGCGTGCAGTGCAGGCGTTGGCTGTTGCCATCGCCGATCAGGTCGAGAAAGACCAGAACAAGCCAGTGCCGTTGATCGAACTGAAGTCTGAGCATTACCAGCACAAGACCTATGGTCGTATCTATACGCCTATCTTCGACATTACCGATTGGGTATCAATGGATGCGTCTTCGGTGGAAGAAACAGAGGATGCGGAATTGGAAGTCGCCGCTGAACCTGAAGCCGCTGATGGTGCGCGTCGTCGTCGTCGCGTAGTATAAGTGGTGCGAAAGCTGGGGTGTGTGTCCTGCACCCCAGCAAGTAGCGGAAGAGTGAGAACTTCATGTCTAAATTATGGATCGATTTTGAGACGCGCAGCCGTTGCGACCTTCGCAGCCGCGGCGTGTACAACTACGCGCAGGACGCCAGCACCGACGTGCTGTGTATGTCATACGCATTTGATGACGAAGACGTGCGGACGTGGCTCCCCGGTGAGCCTTTCCCGCAGGCCGTCCGTGACCACAAGGGGCTAGTCTACGCGCACAACGCAGCGTTCGAGCGCCTGATATTCTGGTATGTCCTTCAGGTAAACTTCAAGCTGGAGCAGTTCTACTGCACCGCAGCACAAGCCCGCGCCAACTGTGCGCCGGGCAGCCTTGAGGATGTGGGCCGCTTCGCTGGCGCTACCATGAAGAAAGACCATCGCGGCGGGCAACTAATCCGCGCGCTGTCCATACCGCAAGCTGACGGCACCTTCCGTGAAGACGCCGCGCTGATGCAGGAGATGGTCAATTATTGCGAACAGGATGTCCGTGCCATGCGCGCCATCGCGCAGGCGCAGCGTCCGCTGTCGGCTGATGAGTTGGCCGACTACCACACCAACGAGCGCATCAACGACCGCGGCGTCCTGCTCGACAGGCCGCTGGCGCAGGCCGCAGTCTCGTATTCAAACGCAGAAACAGTTGAGATACAGAACTTGGTGTGCGAGATAACGCAGCGGGAGATCACAAGCGTTCGCAGCACGCGCATGAAGGACTGGGTTTGGGACCGCGTCGGGCCTGAGTCCCGTAAACTTATGACGCTTGTCAAGAATGACCGTGAGCATAGATGTTTAGATAGAAACGCGCGCGCCAACTTGCTGGCGTTAGCGGAGGAGAACCCAGATGAAATACCGGCGGAAGTTGCGGATGTCATCCAGTGCGCGGACGATCTGTGGGCATCGTCCGTGGCCAAGTTCCAACGTGCGGCGGCGCTTGCTGATGAGGAGGATTTTCGCGTTAGAGGAGCGTTCGTATTTTCTGGAGGCAGTGCTACTGGGCGCGCTTCATCGTTTGGGCTTCAAGTCCATAACTTCCCAAGAAAGTGTGCCGCAGACCCTGCATTAGTGCGGCAGGCTATGGTGCGCGGTCACAGTATAGTCCCTGAGCATGGCCGCCGCGTGACGGACGTGCTGAAAGGTATGCTACGCCCTGCGCTGATGGCCGACAAAGGCAAGCGGCTGGTTGTCGCTGACTGGGCCGCCATCGAAGCGCGGGTGACGCCGTGGGCGTCCAACAGCGTCTTTGGCGCGAACAAGCTAGACATCTTTGCCAAGGGTGAGGATGTGTACAAGCACAACGCTATGGCGACCTTCCATGTCGGCTATGACGACGTTGACAAAGACCAGCGCCAGATCGGTAAGGTGCAAGAGTTGGCGTGTGGCTTCGCCGGCGGCGTAGGAGCCTTCGCCAGCATGGGCCGCATCTACGGCCTGACGATGTCGGAGAGCGACGCAAAGCGCATGGTGGACGCATGGCGCAGGGCTAACAAGTGGGCTGTGCCTTACTGGTCTGGCCTTGAGGAAACCTATATGCGCGCCATGCGTAACAAAGGCCGTGAGTTTACCATCGGGCGCGTCACATATTTATTTGACGGACTGCATCTTTGGTATGCTCTTCCGTCTGGCCGTGTGTTATGTTATCCTTTCGCCCGCTTCGACGAGGAGGGCAATCTAACCTATGCCAAGGCTTCATGGAAGCCAGCCGCAGACGCTAAGGAGTGGCCTAGAGCGCGGCTATGGCGCGGTCTGGCGTGTGAGAACATCACGCAGGCTGTTGCTAACGACCTGCTGCGCGCCGCCTTACGTCGGTTGGACGATGTAGTGCTGCACATCCACGATGAAATCGTCTTGGAAGTGCCAGAAGATGAAGCCGAAGCCGCCGCCGCGCGGCTGGTGCAGATTATGTGTGAGCCGCCATCTTGGGCAGCAGGGCTACCCCTGAACGCTGAAGTGGCAATTATGGAACGATACGGGAAATAAAGGAGCAAGCGATGAGTGAGGATCGCACGAAGTTCATAGAGTATATAACTGGTTTGGCGACGGACAATGTGGGCGAGACAGCCCTTGTTGTGCGTCAGAAGCCGCAGCATGACAGCGACGGCAACCTGATGTATCACGCAGACGGCGCGCCAAGGGCTACGTTCCCTGCGTTCCTGCCAGAAAAGACCCGCATGAAAGAAGGCGAGGCATGGTATGTCAACACAGGCTCGTTCATCGTTGACCGCTTTGTAGACGGCAAGCCAGCCGCTAAGTCCAGCAACGTCGAATAT
>Ga0222714_10001417_pt1 | contig 27052 bp, 31 predicted proteins | sample C33_3DmetaG_FD_165048 | JGI IMG/M metagenome (GOLD analysis project Ga0222714, IMG submission 165048) | Estuarine water microbial communities from San Francisco Bay, California, United States - C33_3D | ecosystem: Environmental > Aquatic > Marine > Unclassified | place: USA: California...
TTGAGATTCATTTACAATTATCTTCATAACAAATAAATATTACGATATATTTATATTTGTATGGAAAATAAAATAAGATATAAAAAAAATGCTCCACTAAAAGAAGGAGACAAAGTGATTTGTATTCATATGGAGGATGAATTCTCACCTGTTGCTGGAGGAACACCTGGTGTTGTAAAAAGTGTTGCTAATGTTTTTGGCACTAAACAATATTATGTTAATTGGCGTAATGGATCAAGTTTAGCCTTAATAGATGGTGTTGACCAATGGCGAAAAGTTGTAGAAGATAATGATGAAAAATCATTAAACGAAGGTTTTTTATTCTTTACAACAAAAAGAGCATTAACTAAACAAATTAATAATTAATTATGGGACAATATTTCTTTAAAATGTCACAAGCGGAAAAAAATGACATCCTTGATAAACACAAATCAGTATATGATGGTTATGTTACTGAATATGGTAATACAAATAATGAACAACCATTATATATACAAGATTTTGCAAATGACAAAAACGGATTAACGGTCACAAATACTGGAAACGTTAAACATTATACAAATATGAATATTAATGAAAGTCATACTGGTTCTGATTATATTGGTGATGGACCAAATGATTTAGAAAATGGAACAGTTGACCTTCATGATACGTATCCATCACCAAACGAAGATGAAGATGAATATTTTTCATTAGGGGTTTTTGATGATGACGATGAATGGGACAATGAGAATGAGTCTAGATATGACGATAGAGTAAACTATGGTATAGATGATGAGTCTAGATATGACGATAATAACGACTTGGACGATGACGATGATCAAATCGATGAAGAGTGGAATCAAGATTTTGAGTTCGACATTGATAGAGACTTAAATGATGACTTAGCCGGACCAATGGATTACAATGGTTATATCGAAGAAGATGAGTTGCCTAACTTTATTGAGGATTTAAATGAATCTCTAGATATGTTTAAAAGATTTCGTAAGTATAACTAAAAAATGGAAGTTCAAGAATTAATCTCTTATTATTTATTTGATGAAACTAGTAAAATTGAGATTTGTTTTCGTTTAGATATTGATAGTGAAGACGAAGTTAGAACTGACACCTTAGACCTTAGTGAAGCTATAGATTTTGGTTACAATTTTATAGATGAGTATGAAAAACCTTATTATGACGATGAATATAATGAGGATGACTGGGACGATGATTTTACATCCATTAATGAAGATTTACTAATAAACTTTATAAATGAATATTATATAGTTAATTTAGATAAGTTACCAAAAGCTGAATTACTATAAAAAAATTGGTCCTATCAAGGACCAATTCTAGTTAAATAAAGTGTGATTGATTCGTCAGCACCAGAAGACCCAAAAACCCATTGGCCCTTAGTACGTAAAACCAAATTCTCAAGACCATCCTCAATAATTGAGAAAACTCTAGTCGTACCATTCATTGTAATAGCTAAATCACCAAGGTAAGTATTAGTTTGATTATAAACATCGTAAAGATATTTCTCATTCCAAGTCGTAGAGCCATCTGGATTTGGTGATGGACTAAAACTAATTATAGTGTAATCAAGATGTATTTTATAAAAGCCAACTGGAATTGTATCAAATGGGTGAGTTTCATTTGGGTTAACGTATAAATCACCAGGATAGAACACCATATTATTTGGGTCATTTGTATTATCTATTTGGCCATATGTGATTTTATCAACAACATATTCACCACTCAAACTTAAAAGTTTTGGTTGAGAGTATTTTACACAAGATGATAAAATAAAAATACTTAGAGTTAAAAATACAAAAATTGCTTTCATTGTTTATTATTAAATATTGATTAGATACAAAGTTAACTATTTTTTTTAATTAAACAACTATTTATAAAGAAAATTTTAATGGAATTAGATGACATTATTTTCTTATTAGAAAAATTCACATTTACACCAAATATTGATGGGGAATTGGACGAACAAGACGCAACGACTTCTGGTGGCGGTGATGGGGCTTACCCAACAGTTACAAAATGGGAAACAGGATTAACAAGAGGCGTTGCAAACACAATTGACGATAAAGTTACTTGGAAATCATTATATAATACAACAAGAGGTAAAGCAAATACATTATTATGAATAAGAATAATACTGAAGACATATTAAAAAGGATTTTACTTAATATGAATTATGATTCAAAAAAGACTTTAAGTGAAAATAAGGAAAAATTAACAAATATTGTTATAGAGCAAGCACAAGCACCCACACCTGGTGCTAGTGGGATTTTTAATCGTACACCAGAACAACCTAGTAAAGAGTACCTAGCACAACAAGCGAGCATTGCATCAAAGAAATTAACACCAGAACAGAAAGAAAAAAAGGCTAGAATATGTGGGCACAATAGTTGGGAAAAATACCAAGCCGCAAATTGGGAATGTCCGGCTGGAAAACTAAATAATGGAGTTGAGACTAGCAATTTCCAAGATTGGTATCTCACGCAAAAAGAAAAGGCAAAACCAGATAAAAATGGTTTATACACAACAAAATTATGTTCTAAACCATGTACAAAAGGACAGGCTGTTGATGGGAATTTTGGTGAAAACACAAAAAAATTATGGGACGAGTTTTACTTTGATTATAAAAGTGCAACATACATACCATTGCTTAATGTAAATTCGAAAGTTAAACTTGATTTTAACACATATGTTGCGCAAGCAGAAAGAAATCAAATATTTAACGAGATGCCAGATGATACTAAAAAAGATTTAGTTAAAGTTTTTAGATTTACAATAGAGAACCCATCTGGATGGAATTATGTTTCCAATTTACCAGATGCAATCCCAGATGCTAATTACTTTTTTAACAAGTCATACGCTGAACCTAGTGAAGTTCCATATTACCTTGGTTGGGATCAAAATAATAGTATATTTCCTTTTCCTAGGAAGTACACCCAAGAAGAACTAAAAAAATTATATGACGCAACACATAGTGATATATATGAGAAAAAATTAAAGGAAAAAGAAGCCGCTGATCTGGCATTACAAGATAGATTTGATTTATATGACAAAACAACAGTAAAAAGTGACCGTACTGGTTATGATAGATATGTGGCCGACCCATCTGGTATTGGCCAAACAAAAAAAGAAAAGGATATTGAATCTCATGAAGAATATTGGAAAAAAGAATTAGAACCATTTAAAAATAAAATTTACGATGGAGCTGTTGCTTGGAATAAAAATTTTGACGAGGTAAAAAAGGCTTTAAAGAAATCTTGCTCAACACCAATTAGAGTCTGTGCCAAGGTTAATATAAATGGAACCTCTAGAGATACATCAAACTGCACTTATATATCAAATTCTGATCTTTGTAAAAATGCAGGTGGTCTTTGGGTTTATAATGTTGGCACAAACAACGCTTTTTGTGGTTGTAGATCAACAAATTCACCCGGACTAACCAGGAGCTTCGCTGTCACACTTCAAGGCAGACAAGGACCCATTGAGACTACACTTAATGGTATTAATGGTATATTAGAATGGAATACTCCAGAAACAGGAGGTAAAGCCGTTAAGGAAAGAGAAGATTTTCACCACAATATGATGGTTATAGAGTTAGGATTAACAGCTGCTGGATTTGCATCAGGCCCAATTGGTCCTTTATTTTTTGCTGCCGCTACTATTGTTGGGGTTATTGATGGTGCGACCTATATAGCCGAAGGAGATACACATATGGGTGTTATGGTTTTAGCGCTTAGTGTGCTTGGTGCTAGTGAAGTTGCCCAAGGACTTAAATTGGCTGGTGCCGAATTAAAAGCTATTAAAGCAGTCGAAGAATGGGGTGTTGACGGCATTAAAAGATTAGCTAAAGCTTCAGTTGAGACCCCGCAATTACTTACCGCAGCAGATAGGGCTGTGGTACAGGCACTCAAAGAAAGTGCTTATGTTGGGCAAAAAGTTTTAGGTAAAGAAATGTCTAAAAAAGTGTTTGAGAATTTTACTAAAAATATTGTAAAAATAGCTAAAGACCAAAAATGGGGATGGAAGGAACTTGCTAAAATACTATACAATTTTGAAACGCACTCACTAACATTTAAAGGTTTATTAGTTTATATTGGTGGCGTACCTTATACAATAGATCAAATATATCTTGCTTTATATGGTAATGATAACGATAGAAAAAGATCAGGTATTGCAACGTTACTTGATTATTTACAAAATAAACCAGGTGAAAAAGAAAAGGCACTAAACGAAGCTTGGACTATATTCCAAGCAACACTTGTTACAAATGATGAACAAATGAAAGCTCTTGAGGCGTTACTTGAAAAATTAAAGACTAGTAATTCTGGTCAATTGGATTTTAGTGGGATAGCATCTGATGAAGAAGTATTAGCTGCGTATAGAAAAGAAAATAAAATGGTTAGTGGTTTTGATGAAAAAAAATATAATGAAATATTACGTAGTGAACTTGAAAAAGAAAAAGAAGCTAGAGAAAAAGAGGGTTGTGAAAAATATAACTCATTAATAAAAATGGGATGGGTTGAGCTTAAAAAAATTAACTGGGCTAAACTTAAACGTGAAGGATATACTGATGATATTTTACAAAAAATGGATTGTGGAGGGACTACCAAATACCTATCTAATGAAAAAAAGAGGATTGAGGGCATTTACCCAAAGACGATGTCAGGGGAAGCACCAATAAATAAAACAATGTTAGATAACACAAATATGTAATTTTTTTTAGATAAACTAATATTTATAAATAAAAAATAAAAAATAAAAATATGAAAAATAATAAAACACTTAATTTACTAAATGAAGTAAATTTAATGAGAAGTATGATGGGTCTTGCACCTAAAAATTTATTAATAGAAGGTATTATACCTGGTTCATTACTTAAATCATTTGCAAAAACAGCAGTAAAATATGCGTCAAAAACAGCTGCAGAAATCGCTAGCGAACTTGGTGCATCAGCGAAAGGATTAAAAAAAATGTTTGATGATTTAGATATCGCAATAAAGGCTGGTGATGAAGTAACCGCAAAAGCAATGCTTGTAAATATTATGAGTAGCTTAGATATTAACGCAGTTAAGATTATTGCTAAAGATATGTTATCAGATACCGCAGATGGTGCACTAACAGCATATATTACCAAAAGAACCAACGCTTTAAAAACTGGTGGTATGGCTGACGATGCCATTAGGAATACTGTTAAAAATGATATTGACACAGTCCTTGAAGGTGCTCCAGAAAGATTAAAAAGTGCAGTAAAAGATGAAGCGGATGATATTATTAATACAACTTTAAGAGCTGTCAAGTCGTCTGAGGATGATGCTGCATTATACGCAAAAGTTATGCAAGAAGAACTAGAATTACAAAAAGCAATAAAGGATCAGTTTGAAAGGGTTCGTTTGAAAATAGAGGGTACACCATCATTTGGTAAATTAACAATGTCAGAAAAAGCAACAGTAAGGAAATTGTTAAAAGAATATAGTAACAAAACCCCGGGACAACTAACTTCTGAAGTTGAAGGGTATATCGCTAAGATTTTAGCAGACCCATCTAGAAAAGGTAAATTTGAGTGGCTAGTTAAGTTTGGAGAAATACTACGATCCCCGGGACCAATGATTTGGACTGCCGCTGGTGGTGTTACATTATTAATCATTATATTATTATTAAGTGGAAATATTGGAAAAGCTAGAAGTATCTATGAAGATAATAAAGAGAGCTGGAAGAAAGCTGGTGAAGAATCTGATGATGAATCAACAACAGTTGAGGGATGTCCAGGTGAAAATTCGCTTAGTGATTTTATAAACCAACAAGGTGGATCTTTAATATCATTTGATGAAGCAAAATGTTCTGGTGTAGATGACGTTCAAGTAAAATGGGAGTGGGATAGTGATGCTAAAACATGGAAATAGTAACACTAATATATAGATTTAAAAAATAAGAAATTATGTCAATAATTAAGGATAAAACAACATGTAGTAAAACAAAACGTGGTCTAGTAAAAAGAGGTTATACTAAGACGGATAAAAAAGATTACGCTAAAAAGAAAAGAGACACAACCAACTGGGACACAAAAAAAGTTGAGTGCGAATATAATAATGAAAAAACCACTGACTATTACTACAAAGCCAAAACTGCTGCAACAAAAAAATACAAATGTGACGGTTCTAATTGTATAGAAGACCCAAGTGGGACTTATACCGAACCAACTTGTGGTGGCGCATGTGGCGGAGGTACAAAAAAATGGAAATGTAATGGCAGTGGCCCATGTGTGGAAGACCCAACTGGTACGTACTCAACAAAAGCTGGTTGTGAAGCTGATACCGCATGTTCTAGTACATCAACATCAAGTTACACAACTTGTAATGGACCTACATACAAAAAAGGGTGTAAAGATTCCGGTGCTACAAAAGGTAATCCAAATACAAATGGAATGATATACAAACTACAAGGATGTATTGGTGCATATCAAGATTCATTCTTTGGGTCAAAAACAGAAGAAGCGCTTAAAGCTGCTTTTGGTGGTAAAGCGCAAGTTACAGATAAAGATATTGAATCTCTTTGTAAATCAACAGATCAGGGACAACATACAACACCAGAAGGAAACGTTACAGTTGGAACTGAAGAGTATTGGCAAAATCTTATTGACAATGAACAAGTATATGGTAATGGTTTAATATACAAACTTAAAAGTGGCGAGTATGTTTATATTATTAAAACTGATTTAAATAATTCTGACATTAAATACCCTTTAGATACTTTAAGTGGTGAAGATGTTGAAAAGTATGACTACTTGGTACTATATGCAGTAAAATCTGGTAAAAACTATGGACTATTTGGTGTATTAACACATTATGTAACTCCAAATGGAGAGACAAAAACTAAGGTTGAAACAAATCCAAAGTGGAAGTGGGAACCAATTGAGCAAACCGAGTCATTTGATTTATCTGAAATGATTAAAAGAAAATTAAGAGAGAAATTAAATGAACAAAGATTCTCTGGTAGAGGAACATCTTCTAGCGGTGCTAATACTGGAGTAAATACTAGTAGTGGGACATTTAGTGGTAGAGATCAAGGAGCAACAACAACAGGAGATCAAGGAGCAACAACAACACCAACTAAACCTGACCCAAAGAAGGTTAAGGCTGTAATTGAACCATTGAGACTTAAAACAATTGAATTATTAAACCAAATTAAAGAAAATCCTAAATTTAGTGTTTTCGCATCAAAAGAAGATAAAAAAAGCTTAGATGACGCAATAACTCTACTTAATAATTTTGATTCTTCTAAAGCTTGTGATAGTATTGCTCTAATTGATGAAAATTTAATATTTTTAAATCAAATGATTAGTGACAATGAAGGTGGCTTAGGTAAAAAAGATATTGTTGATTTAGCAAAACAAGTAAGAACCAATTTAGAAAAAGTTAAATCTGAATGTTCTAGACTAGAAAAAGAGGCGCAATCATCAAGTAGCAATAGTACTACCAATCAAGGATCTACAACAACTACACCTAGTGGAGAACCTGTTGGTGACCAAGATTTAAGAAAAATGTTTGGATTTGTAGGTCCTGATGGTAAAACATATTCACCTAAACCAAAAATTAAATCTATTGAGCGTAAGGGTGGTGAATTAGCTTATGGTACAATCCAAAATGCAATTAACAATTCTGATGCTAGATCATATTATTTTTCTGAATATAACAAATTAATTGATGCTGAAGGTGTTGGTGAGGAGTATAAATTAAGATTCCCAGATAACTTCCCTGAATCAGAATACGCCGGTCAAATAATTAATGATGATAATGAGTCGGCATTATATCCACTAGAGGACGCTAACTTGGGTAGTGAATTTGTAAAAAGAACATTTGGTAATTTCTTAGGTACAAATAGTAAACTAGAACTTATTGTAAGTAAAAGACAGGGTTCTACAATGCAAAGTGCTAGACAAAAATGTCCATATAATAAAGAAACTATTAGAGAATATATTGTAGATTACTTATATCGTGGACTTACACCTGATAATAGACCAGCTAGTGGTGAAAAACAAACGCTATGTTCTTGTTATAGTGAAGGAATGTTTAATGATTTTGCACCAATAACAAAAGATGAACTTGGGGCTATTGCTAAAAACCTAAGACCATTTACACTACTAGATAGAAGACTTAGTATTAGAGAACTTACAAAGTTAATCCAGGGTGAAGATGTTAATGGAACAAGACTTAGTAGTGCTTTTGTTGATCGTAACTTTGCAACTAAGGCTTGTAGGGGGTTAAATGAGTCAAGACTAACATCAAACGTAAGTACATTATTAAGTGAGGCTATTGTTGCAAAAAGAAAAGAAAGAACAAGAGATGTTATAGTAGAAGATCTACTAAAAATTATAAAAAGGTCTTAAACGCACTTGTTTGACGTAGTTGTCGAATAAGAATAAACCATCTAAAAGAAGGAGGTGTTTAATTATCTAGCAAAGTAGGAACTTCGGTTCCTATTTTGTTTTTATATTAGTGCCTTATAAAATAAAAAACTTCAGGGGTTATAACATAGTTACTAGTTTTGTTTAGTAATTTCTCAACAAAGTAAAAATCTTCACCATTAATATTTTTATCAAATAGGAGATCATTAAATTTATTTTTATAACAAAACGAAATACCAACATTATTTAGGACTAGATTGTCATTACCCCATCTAGGGATTACTAGACCATTCGTATTTTTCATTCTCCAAACAACAAAGTCATAATTAATATATTTCTCAAATAAAGTCTCAACATACTTAGAGTCTATAGTATCGTCATCATCTAAAAACCCAATCCAGTCTGTGTCAACCATTTTAATACCAACATTTCTAACTAAACCAGACTCGCCTAGTTTTTTTGTGTGATTACCAGTCTTTGTAATTTTTAAAGTTGTAATCCTATCATCATCAAAAGATGGACCATCAACACCATCATAAACAATGACACACTTCCAAGAAGGATTTGTTTGGTTTAATAGTGAATTAACTGTCATTTGTAGTGTTGGCCTTGCTAATGATGGTATTATAAAAGTTATTGACATTTTTTTGATATTTGGTATGTTTTAAACATATTAAAAATTTATTTTTAATAAATATCTTATTTATAATATATATGAATAAAACTTTTGATTTTTGCATTGTTATAACAACATATAATAGACCAGATATGTTGTATAAACTACTTGACAATATCGAGCTAGAAAAAAAAGATTTTAATTTAAAAATATTTGTTTTTAATGATGGTAGTACTCTTGACTATGACTTAAGTAGATTTGATATTACACACATTAAGTTTTTTCCAAATAGAGGTAAAAAAAACTACTGGGAAATAGTTGATACAACATTTAAAGTTTTAAAATCAATTAATTCTAATTATTTCATTTATTTACCTGATGACATTACAATATGTCCTAATTTTTTTAATGTATTAACAGAGACTTACGAATCAATTATTGATAATCGAATGATATGTTTAAGTTTTTTGGTTGATAATAGGGTTACTAAATCAAATTGGGGCAGTAATAAACCAATTAACTATGATAATTACATTAAAACAGGGTGGAATGATTTGTGTTTTATGTCTAAAAAATCTTTTTTTAATGTTCTAAACTTTAAAATTGATGAAATCCCTAAAAATAGGTGGGAGTTTAATGAAAATCTAAGCTCTGGTGTTGGTCAACAAATAACGGAAAAACTTAATAAATTAAACTATAATATGTATCACACAAAAAAATCATTAGTTAATCATGGCGAACATATTTCAGTTATGAATCCAAAAGAAAGGATAAAAAACAAACTAATTTCAAGATGAAAATAATTACATTTTATAACGATAAAATTAATCGACAGTTCCCAATACTACAAAAAAAAGTATTTAATATGTTTGGACATGACATTAATCAGATAAAGATTGATGAGTGGATAACTCATGGGTATCACGTAGACCAGTATTTAAAAGATATAAAAGATGAAAATGAGATTATTGTTCTTTTTGATATCGATTCAATACCATTAAATTCTAATATTATACCTAAAGCTATCAAGTGGGCTAAAGAAAATATTGGAATTTACTCAATGGCACAGACAGCCAAAAACTTAGGATATCCAATTATACATGCGGCACCAGCTTTTATGGTGTTCTCAATTAAGACTTTTAATTTATTAGGTAGACCATCATTTGAAGAAACTAAACGATCAGATTGTGGTGCTGAAATGACTTGGGCCGCTAGAGAAAAAGGTATTGATGTTTTTTTGTTATACCCATCAAGCGTAGAGAGTCCACACACAAAGGTTGAGAATGGACAAGGTACAATTCTTTTTGGGTATGGCACAACCTATGGTAACTCAATATATCACGCTTTTGAGTCTAGATTTAAAAATAAAGATACTTATTTTATAAATAAATGTAATGACGTTCTAAATACCTAACTATTGGACTTAAGGATTGTAAATATAGCATCGTATAATAGAATTGATTCTTTAATTAAATCATTAAAATCTATATACAACCAATGTGATGTTATTAATGTGTGTTTAAACTCACATAATGGTGATATCCCAGAGTTTTTATATTCACCTAAAATTAATCTAACATTTACCAATAATTCTAAAGGTGATGCTTTTAAATTTTTATATTTAGAATCATCAGAAGGTTATTTTTTAACAATTGATGATGATTTAATCTATCCACCAGGATATGTGGATTATATGATATCAAAATGTAATGAATATAATAATGAAAAAATAGTAACACTACATGGACGTAGTTTTAGTAATTTTCCAATTTTAAGTTATTATCGTTCAGCTAGTGAAAGGTATAGTTGCTTAAATCAAGTAAAAAATGATGTTAAAGTCCAGTTTGGTGGAACTGGAGTTATGTGTTTTCACACATCACTTTTAAAAAAATCAATCAATAACTTCTTATATCCAAATATGGCTGATGTTTGGATTGGTAAATTTGCAAAGGAAAAAAATATTGAAATTATGTGCCTAGCACATAGTGCCAGTTATATAAAATATATCCCACAAAAAACCACAATATATGAAGAAGAATCAAGGAGCGATAGACCCCAAACAAATATTGTTAATGAGATGTTTGGGTTTAAAAGTACAACAAATTTATCTATTATTATCCCAACATATAATAATGTAAAATTTATTGATGAATGTATAGAATCAATACAAAATTCAAACACAAATAATAATTTTGAAATACTAATTGGCATTGATGGTTGTGTAGAAACAAAAGATTATTTACTAAATCAGATTTTACCAAAAAACATAAAGTTATTTTATTTTAAAGATACCCTTGGGCCATACACAATTAAAAATACATTAGCAACAATATCAACTAGCAATAATTTATTATTCTTTGATTCAGATGATATTATGAATACAAATATGATTGAGACAATATTAAATGGACTTAATAAATATATTTGTGTTAAACCAAAATTTGAGGAGTTTGGTGATAAATCATTGGGTGGTCCTAAATTTGGAGAGGGAGTTTTTGGTATTAGAAAAGATGTATTTTTATCTATGAATGGTTTTGAACCTTGGAAGATGGGTGCGGACTCTGATTTTATGGGTAGACTATACAAAAAAAGAGTTAGTATATTACACACCTCTCAAGTTTTATTTAAAAGAAGGGTTCATCCTGGAAGTTTAACAAATAGAAAAGATACAGGAATGAGATCCCCACTAAGAGCTCATTATGCAAAACTAAGTATGAATAAAAAAGGAGATGGAAACCCAAGTGTACTTAATATTAGAGAATATATTGATATTACTGTAGATAGTGACATTGTACTTGATAGTAACAGCCTAGTAAAAGAAAAAAACTTGTCATTAAAACTATTAAATAAACCATCTAATGTTGTAATACCAAAAAAAGAAGTTGAGACAAAAGAAATAGATTATGATTTAGTTAATAAAGTAATATACAACAAAAATAACAATAAAAATAAGAGAACAAATGTTGGTATAAATAGTGCGACAAATAAAGATTTAAACGTTAGAAAAAAAATCTTTAATAATATACGTAATAATCGTGGTAAAATTTGACATAGTTAAAACAATACTTTATTTTTAAAATAAAAGTTATGTATATTATTATTAAACATATGAAAAACAAAAAAACCGGTAAAATGTTACCCGTTGTTTTAATTGATAGTCAATCTGAAGTCTTAGAGTTTGACTATAAAACAGAAGCTGAAAAACTATGTGAAATTCTAAATTCTAACACAGATTCTGGGCATATATATACAATAAAAAAAGTATCTCAAAACAATTAATAATTATGGGCGATGTGTTTGAAGGTATTCATTATGAATTTATTAATTCGGATGAGTACATTAATTATCTATATGAATTGTCACTATATTCTGAATTAGAAAATAATAAATAATATTAATTTAACGTACAGCATAACTATTTATAATTATAAATTATAAATTATGAAACGTAAAATTAGACTAACTGAATCTGAATTAATTAACCTTATACATAAAATAATTAAGGAAGAAAAGGAAACACAGGACCACCTAAAATATACACACCCTAGATTTGAGGAGTTAGAATTGGATAATGATGGTGAGTGTCAGATACGAGTTGCTCGAAATAAACACAACGATAAATTTAGTCCAATTTTAGTTTGCTCAAGATATGGTAAAGATTTAATATCAGCAGAATTACCTTTAAGAACCAAAACTAAAGAATCTATTATTAAATTTATTTGTGACCACATTGAGAAAACTTACCAAATACTAGACAATATGTTAGACCACAATTATGACCCAGATTCAATATCGGAGTCTACCGAAAATAGTAGATGGGAAATTATAGGTGACCCAATAGTATGTGATTTAGATTTATTTTAATTTTTTTATTATATTTGTAAAAATACAAATAAAATGGACAAACTAAAAGACATAATACTATTAGCTCTAGACCTTCATGGTAATCAAAAAAGAAAATATACCGGGGAACCATATGTTAATCACACAGTACAAGTTGCAAAAATAGTTAAAAACTATGGTGGTGATGATATTATGGTATACGCTGCAGTCCTTCACGATGTTTTAGAAGATACTGATACAACTAAAGAGGAATTATTTAACCATCTTAGACAAATTATTGGTCCAGAAAAAGCAATTGAGGTTGTAAAACTTGTCCAGGAACTAACAGATGTTTTCACTAAAGATGACTACCCTGATATAAATAGAAAAGGTAGAAAAGAAATGGAAGCAATGAGACTAGGGTCAATTTCATCAAAAGCACAAACAATTAAATACGCGGATCTTTTAGATAATGGTCAAGATATTATGAAAAACGACCCAAAGTTTGGAAAGGTATATCTAAGAGAAAAAGCAGAGATTTTAAAACATATGAATAGAGGAAATCAAGAACTTTATAAAAAATGTTTATCTTCCTTGGAAATTTAAAAAATTAATTCTATATTTGTATAACAATAGTCAAATGGCGGAAGTGGTAGACGCTGGGAGAGATACTCAAGACTCCTTGGAATAAAAAAGAAATGCTTTATTTATTTCGTCAAGGTTCGAATCCTTGTTTGACTACATAATGGATAAGGAGTTATACAATACGCGTTGGAACTATATAACTTTAAAAAGGAACCTTATCTATTTGGTCCATTAGTGTAGTGGTTAACATACATCCCTGTCACGGATGTGCCGCGAGTTCGATTCTCGCATGGACCGCAAATATTAAGTAGATGTTCCGTTCGTCTAGCTGGTTTAGGACACTTCCCTTTCACGGAAGAGATCACGGGTTCGAATCCCGTACGGAATACAAATTACAGATAGTGACCATAAAGTGTAACTTATCAAACTAAAAGTGCCCACGGTAGTACATGGATCAGGCACATTGAAGGGATCTTGCAAGGCAGAACCTTCCATTTAGGTAAGACAGTTGGATAAAAATAAACTAGATGAAAATTCAGTTTTAAACCTGAGTAGGCGCTGGATAGTGCAAACAAAATTGCTTTACTAGAAGCATCCAATTGGGTATTATATAAACGCTTAATAGAGTGAAGTACAAACTCAGAGCAGGGAGCGGGTCCTGCATATAGTCAGGTGGCGAAATGGTAGACACTCGCTTCAAGGCGCGGTCAGTCAACGAAATGTAAAGCTGACGTACAGGTTCGAATCCTGTCCTGACTGCACGTTTTGGTTAATCACCGAATAATATGTGCAATATGATGAGAAATGGTGTGATAACCATATGCACTAACGCGGAGTGAGAATGCTCCTACGATTGGAAACTGGTCGGCCCAAGAAAAGGTAAGAGTTTGTGGTACCTTGTCAGTTTTTATTAGGTCCTTTAGCTCAGTTGGTTAGAGCTGGTCGCTCATAACGACAAGGTCCCAGGTTCGAGTCCTGGATGGACCACACGTGGTAGGACTAATCACCTCCTAGTTTTAATATATTAAAAATGACAAAATATCTATTAATATCTATTTTATTTTTAATACTTGCGCAAATATTAACATTCTTTCAGTTACAGTCACAATTTATATGGTCTTGGGCTAAAGAACATCCATTAGTAATGTCACTATTTGGTATACCTACATCATACTTTTTTTTAATGTTTACAAAGTATTGTGTAATACATTTTGATGGGTTAATATGGCCCGGCAGGCTAATTGGATTTGCTATTGGTGTAATAATTTTTGCGATTTTAACATATTATATTTTTAATGAAAATCTTACCCCTAAGACAATTATATGTCTAATTTTAGCTATGATAATACTCTCAATTCAGATTTTTTGGAGGTAGGTTATGGTCAATAAATATGATTTTTTAAAAAAATAAACTATTTATTACTATAAAAATAAACTTTAAAAAACAAAATTTATGAAGCTAACTAAAGATCAAATAATGGGTGTTGTAAGACATACATTAACCTTCATTGGTGGTATTTTAGTTATGAGAGGCCTTGTTGATGAGGCAACAATTACTGAAATTATTGGTGGTGTAATGACACTAACAGGTACCATCTGGTCAGTAATTGATAAAAATTAAAATTAATTTTTTTTATTGTAACCCCACTCAAAAGGTGGGGTTTTTTAATCTTAAATATATTTATAAATTAAAAATAAGAATGGAACATTGGTTTGAGATTGTGATAGCGTTTATCACCGGGGTAATAGGGCCTTTATCAATTATATTTGTTAAGAATTATATACAAAATAGAAATAAACCAGATATGGTTACAGATGCTTTAAAAGTTAGTGAATTAGTCACACATAAAATAGAAGAAATTAAAGATGGAACTAAAGCTGATCGTGTATGGATAACACAATTTCATAATGGAGGACACTTTTATCCAACAGGAAAGTCAATGACAAAGTTTTCTGTAATATATGAAGTGGTTAATACCGGAGTACATTCAGTACAAAACAATTTCCAAAGTATACCAGTTCATTTATTTTCAAAATCATTAAATCAATTAGTTGTAGCAGATACTATAGAAATTCTAGACTATAAAGACGAAACAATTGCAACTTATGGTTTAAAATACACAGCAGAGGAGACTGGTTGTAAATCTGGATATCTTTTTGCTATAAAAACAATTGATGGAAGATTCATTGGTGTTTTAGGGTTAGATTATACAAAAAAGAAAGTAAGACTAGACGATGATGTAATCAACAATGTAATGATTTATGCATCATCACTTGGTGGTGTGTTAATGAACCATTTAAAAGGTTAATATTTTTTTAATTAAAAAATAATTCATATCTTTGTTGTTATGAATATTTTCTTTTTAGATTACGATACCACAAAATGTGCTAAGTATCATTGTGATAAACATGTGGTAAAAATGATTCTTGAAACAGCGCAACTATTATGCGGGGCACATTGGGTAAATGGGTCTGAAGCACCATATAAATTATCACATAAAAATCATCCTTGTTCTATATGGGTTAGAGAAAGTCTATCAAACTATCTTTATTTATGTGATCTTGGTCTAGAACTATGTAAAGAATATACATATCGTTATGGTAAAAGACATAAATCACAACAAATAATCGAGTGGTGTGTCACAAATAAGTTAAACATTTGTGACAAAGGATTTACAGAACCACCAAAAGCAATGCCAGATGAATGTAAATTAGAATCTGTTATTGATTCCTATAGAAACTATTACATAAAAGAAAAAAAGTCCTTTGCCAAGTGGAAAAATAGAGAAATCCCAGAGTGGTTTTATTAAAAGGAAATATTTATATAGATATGAAAAAACAAATTATAGAAAATATAGTTAAAAGAATCAAAAATAAATTAATATTAGAGGGATCTACAGATAAACCAATTCTTGACATATCAAGGATTGTCGTAAGTATGTTTTTAAGAAAAAATGAAGGTGAGTTTAAGTATGTTTTATATAGAAGTGGTGAAGAAGTTGTAATCAAAGTCATTGTTACTTTAGAAGAAGTTGAAAATCATAATGAGCCTTTTGAAGTTTGGGCTGAAGCATTTTACGACCAGATAACATTCGATATAAAATATGACCCAAATGAATTCCCAAAGTCAATGAATGATTTTGTTGCTGAAATAAAAGAAAGCACCACCCATGAGATTGAACATATTTTACAATCTCAGTTTGAGGATACTTTTATAAATCCACACGAAAGTGATTATGATTATGATAAAAGAGGGGGGAATTACAACTACTACTTGAAGAAGATTGAAATTCCGGCGTTTGTTAAGGGTCTTATAAAAAGAGCAAATACCAAAAAAATTACATTAAACCAGGCTATGGATGAATGGTATAAAGAAAACTATAGGAATTTTGAGAATGTCCAGGACTGGAAAGATGTTAAAAAAATATGGATGAACTGGGCCAAAGAGAACCTATCAAAACAAAAAGTAAAAAAATTTAAGTAATAAATTAAATTTAAGATTATATTTATCAATATGGCAGAATTTATTTATCCATTAGAAAAAGAAGGAACTATAAGTAGAGGATATGGTAAATACTGGAATCCCACTAAAAATAAATACACAAACCATTATGGTGTCGATTTTAAGATTCCGTCTAACACAAAAGTTTTATCTGTTGCGGATGGAACCGTTGTTAGATCTGATATGATTGATAAAGATGGCTATGGTAATTTTATAATTATAAAACACAATCTACTTGGTAAAGATGTCTATAGCGCATATGCTCATTTAATAAAAAGAGAAGTTAAGGTTGGTGATCAGATTGAAGCTGGTGACGTTATTGGGTTATCTGGTGGAGACCAAGGAAAGGAAAATGGCCAAGGATTCTCAACAGGGCCTCATTTACATTTTGAAATTAGAAAAGAAATAGATGGTAATTTTATTAATCCAGAAAACTATTTGAGTTTCGTTGTGATGAAAGATAAATCCAAGGATAAAATCGATGATATTTTACCAAAAATTAAAGACAAAGCAAATAATATCGATATAAAAAAACTTAAAGAATCTTTTAAAGACAAATTAAAAAATTCTAAATTTAGAGAGGAATTAGCTAATAAATTAAATATTACTGTAGAAGAACTTGACGCTAAACTTGAAGCGGATGGTGAAGATGGTCTACCAGAGATGGTTTCTGCTGGAATTGAAATCTTAAAGGATAAAGCGCCACTAATTTGGGTTGCAGCAAATAAAATCTGGGAATTAGTAAAAACTACATTAAGTACAGTATCAAATAGTGAAACCGCAAAATTCTTTAAAGATAAGTGGCGTGAAGTAGAGAAAGAATACGAGGCCTCAGATAAAAGAATGTGGGAACAAGAACAAAAAATAAAAAAAATAGTTAAAAAAATTCTCTAACTTCTTGTCAAATCAAAATATTTATAATATCTTTGTAATATAATTAAAAACTTTATAAACTAATAATCATGTCTGAGACAGAAGAAAACGTAATCTATGGTTACAAAAACGAGGCTGGTGTTGTTATGTACACACCAAACCTAGAGTTTGCTAAAGTAATGGCAAACAAATACGAAACGTTTAACGTATACGTAGAGAAATACTAAAAAAGTTCACAAAGTACTTGACAAATAAAAAAAATTGTTTAACTTTGTAAAACACTTGAGAATTAAGAAAAATAAAAAATAAAAAATTCTCAAAAAAAGTTTAAGAAAAATTTGACAAAACAAAAAATTCTTCTTAAGTTTGTAAAACAAATCGGAAACGTCCGATAACGTTCTTTGAAAAATTAGAATATCCGTTCAGGAGTAAGAAATGAAACTGATAAATGATATTTGGCCGTGTATGGTCATTAAATAAACTGGGAAACCAGGATAAAGTGGGTCAGAAGTGTAACTGATCTGCGGTTTAGGAAACTAAACTTGAGTACACAAGCGGGATACCGTTTAACCTTTAGTACCGAGGGCAACGCTGTAGGGAAAGTGGTTAGATGATTGGGCGATGTGGGTCGTCTGATTGAGGTGGGAACACCAATAGGAATAACCCGTAGGAGTATTGCAAAAAATAGGATTATCCGATTCTATTATTGCGTGTTCCAATATCAGAGGTGACTTAAAACCGAAAGGTATGATAACAAACAGGTGGTGCTGACATTATCCTTGATAAACTTCTACCAAGAAGTTAATCACGAAGTAATCTTAAAATATGGAGATGGGGACATTTCAGAGAGTAGTTGAGTATCGACTCGTTCAAAAGATGGGTTGGCTTGGGTGGCGGACCACTACTTTCACAATCCACAACACAAAAACTTATGACATACATTAAGTCAAATTAATTAGAGCTATAAGGAAAAGTGTCCGTCAGGTTTGGATGAAAGGTGACTACATAGTAATGAGCCGTTCATTGCACACAAGGATCCCAAGTCTAAGTGTAATTATCCAAAAAACCTTTAGTCCCGCAAGGACGAGCTGGGGAGGCATCCTCGGAAAGAGTCAAGTAAGATGAGAGTAGTTCAAACCTCAAGGAGTGGTTCACCTAAATAACCGTCACTGAGAAATACTTCTCAAAAGGAAGTGGATAAGAGTAGAATAAATAATGACTCTAAAGGTTCTCACTAAAACGTGTAATCTCAGCGTTCTTTTTAGGTTAAATCTTATAAGAAAAAATTAAATGGTTGGTATTGTATAATGCTAACCTTTTTTTTTGTTATAAAAAATAATATAACAAACAAAAAATAACCCTAGTTAAAATAACCAGGGTTTTAATTGGTGGATCCGGAGGGACTCGAACCCTCGTCCGGCTCGCCTCGTCTAAAAGGCTACTACATGCTTAGGTTAGTATTTTCTAATACTCCAAAATATTTGGTAAATAAAATCTGCACCAAATACAGATATAATCAAATGACCCCCTGATTATTAGGGATTTGATTTTTAAGGAATCAAAAAAACCTTCTACGACTTCTGTTGCAAGGTTATATGTCTGCCGACCCCTTGTTGGTATAACTTCTTAAGCTACAGCAACTTCAGATCCTCTTAGTAAACCAAGAGTCTCCATTTTGTCTAGCACATTGCCAGTTGTGTTGTGAATCAGTTTTTATCGAGATTAATTCAGTCCCGGCATGCTCCTCTTATTCAACCAACGCCCGTCAAATCCAAAAACGGACCCATAATTTTTAAGTAACATATATAAATACAAATATAATAATATTTATTACATATGCCAAGCGAAACATACGAATTTTTAAAAAATATTGCGGAAGGTAATGAAGTAGATAGGTGGAGATATCCAGATGATTTAATTAATGGTGTATACCCAATTAGTAAAAACCCATCTTCTACAAAAATTGAACTTAGGTTTGATGATAACGAATTTTTAGAAGTTTTAGGTATTACAGATGATGATGACATATGGGTTTGGAATACTTTTATGGGTAATTATTATTCTGGTCGTGAATATGATTGGTATCGTTATAATGAAGATTGGACTGAGGGTTATACAATCCTTGATTTAAATGATGAAAATAAAGAATTAGTAAAAGAAATTATGTCTTATTTAACTCCTGGAGTTAGATATAATCTTGACGAACATGAAGATGGATCTAAAGTATCAAAATACCTTGAAAAAAGATATGAAAGGGCTGTTGAAAATATCATTGATATTTACGCCACAGAACAAGAAGAATGTAAAGAAAGGGCTATAAAAAAAGAATTAGAAGATGAAACAAAAAATCCATTTAGTAGATTTGGAATTGTCGAGGAGTATCATTCTTGGAAATATACAACAAGTGTCGGTATTTTACTTGGATTATATAAAATGATTAAAGATAATGAATTAGACCTTAAAGAATTATTAACAAAGCTTATTGAAAAATATGATAAGGTTGATAGAGGTGGTTGGTATGAATTAGAATATAATGTGTGGTGTGACGATTATAATAGAGATTATGTCGATAACCAAATTAAAGAACAATTAGAAAATATATTAGAACAAGTAAAAGAAGAATTAGAAGAAGGTGGGAGTGATATTGAGGAATTTAATAAATTAGTTTCTAAAATAGAAGAATTAGGTGGATTTAATAGGTATATACCTATACCAGATAAAAACATTAGAGTTAAGTTTATTAGAATAGAACCAGAAACAAATAGAGTTATTTATCAAGTTGAAAAAAATTCTAGTTATAAGTTTGAAAATAGAAGTCTTAGTAGTGTTGAAGAATTAAATACATTACTTTATAATTATGAATTATTTGAGACAATCAGAAAAATATTAAGAAAAATTTTGTAGTTTAAAATAAGTTTTCTATATTTGTATCTATGGAAAGAGATTTTGAATTATTAAAAGAAGTTTTATCTATCCCTACTAAAACGTACGAGGAGGACTTAATGATTGACTTTATTACAGATTGGTTAGCGGAAAATGAAATTCCATTCTATGTCGATCAATTTTACAATGTCTATGCTACAAAACAAACTAGTGAAGATGTTGAGTTTTTTCCTTGTGTTGTTGCACATACAGATACAGTTCACTCAATTGATACAATTAATGTTGTTGAGGAAATGTTACCAAATGCACAAAAAGACATAAAACTATCACTTAAAGCCTACAACAATGAAGGAAACCCAACTGGAATTGGTGGTGATGACAAATGTGGTGTTTACGCCTGTTTGGAATTATTAAAAGAACTACCAAATCTAAAAGCGGCATTTTTTGTCTCTGAAGAAACCGGTTGCAAAGGTTCATTTAATGCGGATCCTAATTTCTTTAAAAACGTTGGTTATGCCATTCAGTTTGATGCTCCCGAAAATAATATGATATCAGAATTTTTGATGGGTAAAGCAATGTTTAATAGAGATAGTGAGTTCTTTAATGTTGGGGGACGATTAATAACAGAACACTTTCCAGGCGATACAAAATACCATAGACATCCTTATACGGATATCTACCCACTAAACCAAAATTTTGGTCTATCCTGTTTTAACATCTCAATTGGTTATTACAGATACCACACTAAAGACGAGTATGTTGTTGTTGAGGACACCTACAATGGGATTAAAGTTGGGAAGATGATGATTGAGGAGCTTGGTTATACCAAACACTAAAAAGGAGGGTTTTAATCCTCCTTTTTCTTTCTACCCCTTCGTTTGGGTTTTTTTACCGTCCTATCCTCAATTGATATTGTTTGTTCATCTCCTTCATCTGTCACAAATAACATATACTCAACGTCCTCAATAACTTCATTAGTTAATATTTTTTCAGAAATGAGATCCTCTATTTTATCCTGGATAGCACGTTTAATTGGCCTTGCGCCAAATTGTTCATCAAAACCAACATTAGAAATTAAATCAATAACAGAATTTTCGTATTTAATATTATACTTCTTATCAACTAGTCGACTAATTAGTTTATCAAGTTCTAATTTAACAATTTTCTCAACTTCTGGTTTTTTAAGTGAATTAAAAATAATAATATCGTCAATTCTATTTAAAAACTCTGGAGCAAAAAACTTATTTAACTCCTTTTTTAGAATATCTCTTTTATATTCCTCGTTTACTACCTCACTATTATTTGCTTTAAATCCAACACCAGAACCAAACTCTTGTACCTTTTTAACACCAATATTTGATGTCATAATAATTAAACAGTTTTTAAAGTTGATTTTTCTACCTAGACCATCAGTCATATGACCATCATCTAACATTTGTAGAAGTGTTGAAAACACGTCTTTACTAGCCTTCTCAACCTCATCAAAAAGAATTACAGAATATGGTTTATTTTTAACTTGTTCTGTTAGTTGACCACCCTCATCATACCCAACATATCCAGGAGGAGAACCAATAAGTCTAGAGATTGTGTGTTTTTCTTGGTATTCTGACATATCAATCCTAATTAGATTATCTTCACTACCAAAAATTTCCTTTGCTAACTTTTTAGCTAAGAATGTTTTACCAACACCAGTTGATCCTAGAAAGATAAAAGAGCCAATTGGTCTATTTGGGTCTTTAATCCCAACTCTATTTCTTCTAATAGCCTTTGCAACCTTTTTAACTGCCTCAATCTGACCAATTACGGAATTATTTAATGAATTTTCTAAATTTACTAATGAATTTTTTTCATCTAAATTAATCTTACTTATTGGAATTTTAGTCATATTTGACACAACTTCATAAATCAAGTCTTCTGGAATTGGTCGCTTACTATTTTTTAATTCTTCCTCAAATAATTTTTTCTCACCATCTAACTGTGTTAATACTGATTTTTCTCGATCCCTTAGTTCCGCTGCCAGTTCATACTTTTGTTTTTTAATAACATCAGTCTTTTTATTTTTAATATCTAATAGTTCTAACTTTAAATTTTCAATAATTTCAGGTAATTTAATATCTATCTGCATTCTAGAACCAATTTCATCTACGATGTCAAATGCTTTATCCGGGAATTCACGATCTGTTATATAACGATCAGCAAGCTCCACACATAATTTTAAAGTCTCATCATCGTAGTTTACTTTATGGTGGTGCTCGTACTTTTCAATACTATTTTTAAGAATCTCAAAAGTCTCTTCTTTTGTTGATGGATCTACAATTATTTTTTGAAATCTCCTCTCTAACGCGCCATCTTTTTCAATATGCTTTCTATATTCATCTAATGTTGTTGCGCCAATACACTGTATATCCCCTCTAGAAAGAGCTGGTTTAAATATATTTGAAGCGTCTAGGGAACCAGCACCATTACCAGCACCAACCATTGTGTGAATCTCGTCAATGAACAAAATAATATCATCATTAGCAACTAACTCTTCGATTATAATTTTCATTCTTTCTTCAAACTGTCCCCTATATTTTGTTCCGGCAACAATTGAGTTCATATCTAAAGATAATATTCTTTTATCTGATAGATTTTTAGGACATTCTCCATTATAAATCATAATCGCCAAACCCTCAACAATTGCCGTTTTACCACAACCAGGTTCACCAATAATAATTGGGTTATTTTTCTTCCTTCTAGATAAAACTTGTGCAATCCTTAAGATTTCATTTTTTCTACCAACAACAGGATCTAATTTTCCTTGTTGTGCTAGTTTAATTAAATCCTTACTAAAGTTATCAAGAACTGGAGTCCCACTATCACCACCTTTTTTCTTTTCTTTATCATTATTATCGTCTATAAAATCCATATTCATATATTATAAGTTTTTTGTACAAATGTAATCAAAGTTTTTAACCTAGTAAAGTATTGACATTTTGTCAGTTTATAATTATTAATTATGACAATTTGTCAATTTTTAATAATTGGTATATAATTAGTTATAGATAAAAATAACAATAAACTAAAAAAATAAAATATTAACTTATGAGAGATTTTAACAAATTATTTAATGAATTTTTCAAACGAGATCCATTTTTTAATCTAGATTTTGATTTTTTTAATGATGATAACTTTGAGAAAAAGACTTATAATTCTAATGATGGTTCATTTAGCTTTACTATGATTACAGATAAACGTAATTATAATCCTAATAATGAAATTAATAAATTAAAAACAGAGTTGGCGTATGTTATCGAGGATCAGAATTTTGAACGTGCGGCTGAAATTAGAGATGAGATTAAAAAATTAGAAGAAAATAAAAATGAATTAATAAGTTTAAATAAAGAACTTGATAAGTGTATAAAGTCCCAGGATTTTGAAAGGTGTATTGAAATTAGGGATAAGATAAAAGAAATTAAATAATTTTTAAACCTCTTTGGAGGTTTTTTTATTTTACTAATATTTATAAATAAAAAATATTATGGGTAAAAATTTATTTAAAATAGACGAATCTGAAAAACAAAGAATTTTAGAAATGCACCAAAGTGCAACTAGAAAACAATATTTAGGTGAACAGGGTGCTCCTGCACCAACAACAACAGCAGCAACTTCAGCACCAACAACAACAGCTACAACTACTGCTGCACCAGTAAGTCCAGCTCTAGCTCCATTTGGTATTAACACTATAGTGGTTGATGGTAATAGAAAACTTAACTTATATAATGATCGTCAATTAATGACATTAAACGTTAATGTCAAACCAGCTAAAGATGATAAAGGTGTTGTAATACCAAAATCCTATAAAATTTGGGTAACAGCACCTGGTATTGCAGGCCTTCAATATTATTTTAAATATAACTGTGGTGATAAAAATATTAAAGCGACAATTAACACGCCACAAACAATTGACAATGCAAAGATTTATGCAAGACTAGATAATACTACCGACTATAAAAACGAAATGATAAGAATGTACGATGGGACGGAAAGAAATCAACTTATTAGTATATTAAGGCAATCAACGCAGTGGGACGTTAGTTCTTTTGGGGGTGAACTAGAGAAACTATGTAGTTAAATAAATTAAAACTATTTAATAATAAAATAAAAAAGGGACTTAGTCCCTTTTTTATTTTAATGCTAAATATCCATTTACAATACCAGAAGATTTATAGTAAAAAGTAAAATATGGATAATCACTATCTTTAGCCCCCTGGTTAATTACAAAGTAAATAAGAATGGGGTTATTACTATTTAAATCAATATCATTAATTGTCAAGAACAATAACCCATCTTTAGACTCAAAACTAACAATAGTACTAGATCGCATTAAAGTACAACCAATAAAGTGATCAATTGTCTTTTTAGATAAATCAATAACGTATTTGTTATTACCAATTCTAGTATTTTCAATAATAATACTATCTAGATTTAAAACCTTAGTATAGTCAAGACTAGTTGTCTCATTTTTAAAACAATAGTGAGTATCAAACTCAACTTCAACAATTTGTGCCTTAGTAATAAAGGACAAGAAAATAAAAAAGAATAATAATAAATTTTTCATAACATGTTTTTTAAATAAATATTTCTACAAATATACATAAAATATTTAATCCACAAAATAAAATCATATAATTATAATAAAAAAAATTATGGCAATTACAAAAGAAGAAATTAAGGGTACAAAAATACTAAATGAGATTACATCGTCAAACCTTGTTAGAACCGAATACGATACTGAAACAAAAAAATTAATAGCAGAATTTAAAGGTGGTATTAAATATGAGTATGAAGATGTTCCACACCAACTATATACATCTTTTAGATCTGCACCATCACAAGGTAGTTTCTTTAACACAAAAATCTCTAAAGTTTTTAACTATAGGAAATTGAGTTAATTCATATAACATTATATTTATGTTTAATGGATAATGAGTTAATTAATAGTGTAAAAATACAAAATAGCCTAAACCCTAAAGTTTGGGATACTAATGGTAAGACCTATACTATGAAATCTGAGATTAGAAATGGACTATTAAAGATAGCCTATGAATATCTAGACTTCTTAGATGTTAATATTATAGTAACCGATATAATATTAACTGGATCGTTAGCAAACTATAACTGGTCAAAATACTCTGATTTTGACTTACACATTGTCGCGAACTTCAATCAATACCCAGAAAACCAAAAAGAACTATATGAAAAACTCTTTTCATTAAAAAAGATGATTTTTAATGATAAACATGATATAACTATAAAGGGATATGATGTTGAATTATATGTTCAGAATGAAAGTGAGACACACTTTAGTAGTGGGGTATATTCAATCCTATTTGATGAGTGGATGAATGAACCTAAAAAGGAGGATTTCGAAATTGACAAAACAGCAATAAAGACAAAGACAAAACAATGGATGGGAATTATTGATAATTTAATTGATACAATCAAAGATGATGATGTCGATGTCGCAAAAGAGATGGTTAAAAAGTATAAAGAAAAATTAAAAAAATATCGTACATGTGGGTTAGAAAAAGATGGTGAGTACTCAATTGAGAATTTGGTATTTAAAATGTTAAGAAGAAATGGGTATATAAAAAAACTACATGATCAGGGAAGTAAAATTATAGATAAGAAATTATCTATGAACCAATAATTTAATAAAATTAAAAATAATCTTAAATATTGATATATTTATTAATAAAATAATTTTTTATAAAAAAAAGATACTATGGGAGGATTAAAACCTATTGGAAGTGAAAAGTTAGAAGGAATGGACAAAATCCGTAGAATTATGGAGATTGCTAGATATAACGAAACAACACCAAATCCAATTAATGAAGACAAAACTAATACATATACAGCTGAGTTGGCTGATGGTAACACATATTCAATCGTAAAAGAAAAATCTGGGTATATTATTAAGCAAAACATAACAGAATCAACAACTGATTATATCGAACCTATGCAAAATAGACGATATTTCTCTTCATATTCACAAGCATTAAAAAAATTAAATTTAATGGCAAAAGAATATAACGCTCTTTACGGTAACGATGAAGGTATGTCTCTATTTACAGAGCAAAAAAAAAAGTATAAACTAAAGTTAAATAAAAAAACACCACAAGGTGATGCTGGTGGCGAAGATTTACCCCCACCACCAGCACCCGCACCTATAACTCCTCCACCAGCAGGTGATATGGGAGGAGGAGAATTGCCTCCACCACCAATGGACGATATGGGTGGAGGGGAATTACCTCCACCACCAATGGATGATATGGGAGGAGAATTACCTCCACCGCCAGCAGACGATATGGGAGGA
>Ga0222714_10001420_pt1 | contig 27005 bp, 29 predicted proteins | sample C33_3DmetaG_FD_165048 | JGI IMG/M metagenome (GOLD analysis project Ga0222714, IMG submission 165048) | Estuarine water microbial communities from San Francisco Bay, California, United States - C33_3D | ecosystem: Environmental > Aquatic > Marine > Unclassified | place: USA: California...
AGTAGAGGAACCGACGCAGGCAGTTCGTTCACAAGGATGTCAACGGTTGCAGTGACGTGCTCGAGGTTCTGCTCGGTGAGTGGCGGCAGTCGATGTAGGTCGGAACGCGTCCGAAATGGTTGTTCTGCAACCGGGCCTTTTCCAGGGGTTACGTCGATACCGAATCCGGCGGCATGGACCGGTACAACGATGTCGCTGAACAGCACTGCCGCATCGACGTTATGGCGGCGGACCGGTTGCAAGGTGATTTCTGCCGCAAGTTCCGGCTGCGCGATGGCATCGAGAATTGACCCGCTTCCCCTGATTTGTCGGTACTCGGGCAGGCTGCGCCCAGCTTGTCGCATGAACCACACCGGAGTGTGGTGTGGCTGAAGCCCAACGCTGGCGGAAAGAAAGGAAGAATCGATCATAAAAGATGTACCCGGAGGCACTGTTTGAAGATATCTGGACAGGTACACTTGTTGGACTTCAAAACGGAGTTCACCCCCCGAGCGCCGTATTGACAACTGACAACGATGACCCAGCTACACCCAGAGATCGCTGACGAGCAGGACTTCGTCAATCATGCGTACGACTGCCTAGAAAGCAGTCGTACGGCGGCGTGGCGGATGCGCGAAATGCATGAAGCCGACCTTGGCGGTACCTTCCAAGCCCGATTTGAACGCAATGCGGTCGATGAAGCGTTGGTGAAGCGGCTTGTTGAGCTCGATTTGGGCGATGCTGCGCTCGTGTTTGGCCGAATTGACCGCGTTGGTCCAGAGGTTGGTGGTACTGAAGCATTCCATATCGGTCGTCTTGCGGTTTCCGATGAAGACCGAGAGCCAGTCGTGATCGACTGGCGGGCACCGGTTGCGGAGCCGTTTTACCGGGCGACCGGTCGTGACCCAATGGGTTTGGTACGTCGTCGGCACTTTGTGGTGGAGGGGCGATCGGTACTCGGTCTCGAAGATGAACTATTCGGGGAAGGGCACATCGGTATTGGTGACGATGGTTTGGCGTCCACTCAGACTGAATTGCGTGGCTACAGCACCTTGGTGGCATCGATTGAGCGTGGCCGAACTGGCACGCTCGGAGACATTGTCGCCACCATCCAGTCTGAACAAGACGAGATTATTCGTTCACCGCAATCCGGGGTGCTTGTTGTGCAAGGGGGTCCGGGCACCGGTAAGACCGTTGTGGCACTGCACCGTGCGGCCTACCTCCTCTACACCCACCGGTTCCCCCTCGAAGATCAAGGCGTTCTCGTCATTGGGCCGAACCGAGTGTTTCTTCGCTATATCGAGCAGGTTCTACCTTCGCTTGGCGAGGCCGGAATCGAGCAGGTCGTGCTCGCTGATCTCATTCCTGGAGTGCGTGTCCGAGGGCATGATCGTGAGGCAACTGCACGCGTGAAAGGTTTGCCCGTAATGTCCAGCGTCATTGATCGAGCCATTCGTGATCGAGAACGCCCGCTACGCCAAGACATGACCTTCCCATTTAGGTCGGGATACGTGCGTCTTCGTGCAGTAGAGACCGAGGCGATTATTCGGGGAGCTCGACGAGGTCAACGGCGACATAACGCGGCGCGGCGTCATGTTGAAAACGAAGTCTGGTCGGCGCTCGCAGCCAACTGGCGAGAGACGGATGTGACGCCTGAGCATGTTCGTTCAGAGCTCCGCGGGCGTTATGAAGTCCGAGAGATGTTCGAACGGATGTGGCCTGTTCTGACACCTGCTGAGCTTCTTCACGATTTGTTTGGTTCGGCTGCTCTTATTCGTTCTGCGAGCAGAAATCTGCTGGATGAAGACGAGCAGGCCTTATTACGCAGACCGCGTGCAGCGTCTGTTGACGAGGTTTCATGGAGTGCGGCAGACGTGGCCCTACTCGACGATGCCCGAGAGGCCCTTGGGCCACGCCCCAATCGGTCGGGCAAGATCGATGACACAGATGAGATTCGAACATACGGCCACATTGTTGTTGACGAGGTTCAGGACCTGTCGCCGATGGAGTTGAAGATGGTGAGCCGGCGATCCCTCAACGGCTCGATGACGGTGGTCGGAGATATTGCTCAAGCGACTGGCCCATCAGCGCCAGCTGATTGGGAGGATGTGCTCGAACATCTCCCCACCCGTCGTGAGCCACGCGTCATCGGCCTGTCCGTTGGTTACCGAATTCCGCAGCAGATTATGAATCTCGCGAATCGGGTGATGGCTGAGGCGGCTCCGGGGCTTCGTGCACCCGACTCAGTTCGTGAAGGTGACGCAGATCCTCAGATTGTGCACACAGACAACCTCGGTGCTGCTGTTGTTGAAGAGACACGCCGGCTCAACCAGGAGTTGGCTGGTGGCTCGGTGGCGGTTGTAGCCACCGATGATCGTTGCGATGAGATTTCATTGGCTCTCGATGAAGCAGGTGTCGAGCACGGCCGTGCAGCTGCGGGGCTCGGAAAAGGTATCACCGTGGTTCCGGTGAGCGTGGTAAAAGGTCTTGAACTTGATGGGGTCGTCGTAGTTGAGCCAGCGGACATTGTCGAGTCGAGCGATCGAGGCTTGCGTTCTCTCTTCGTGGCGTTGACTCGTTCAACCAAGCGACTCAGTGTTGTGCATTCGCGCCCGCTACCACAGTCGATGGTGGATGCGACTCCAAGTAGCGATTGATCGTGTCTCTGGCAGGCGAGCGAGGGTTACTGGATGCTCGCAGCAACATCGATAAAGAGTTTCCACGCCTTTGATGCATCGGCGGGACGCCGGCGTTCAACGGAGATCTCTGCGAGCGTGATTACTTCATAGAAGCCGAAGTGGCTCTCAGGAAAATCTGTTTTGATGTCGTCTTCGATGGCTTCCCAAGATTCGAGAAGCGACGCAAGAATTTGGTCACCCGATCCGTCGTTTTCGACAATTGCATCACTGAGCTGGTTTAACGATGTATCAATGATCGCTATGTGTTCAGCGAAGGTCAGATCTACGGTCTGTGTAACCGCGGACGCTGTTGACACCGGTGACAAAGTCTCGACGAATGAGTCCTCGATGTAGGTGGCTCCACAGGCTGCGAGTAGCGGGCTTGCAGCAATCGCAAGAAGCGTTAGACGGTTGAGCATGAAGGTGTCTTACTTGGTGACGAGAATTCGCTCGCTAATAAACGCACTAATTTCGACAGTTGTTCCATCGAGGTCAACGACGAGTCCTCCATCATCGGAAGTCGACTTGACTAATCCATGACGTCCGGGGGTAAACCCGTTTTGTTCAAGGAATTCAAGCGTTCCGTCTTCGAACTCAAGTTCTTCTGGAATACGCACAACGACAAACTCTTCACCGACGGAATGGTCAATCAACGTTGTTGCATCGGGCGCCTCGTATCCAGATCCTGGAATCGGATTTCCGTGCGGGCATGTTGTTGGAGAATCAAGGAGTCGGTTCATTGCCGCTTCTACTGATTCGCTCATCACATGTTCCCAACGTCCGGCCTCGTGATGCGATTCAGCCCAAGAGAGTTGAAGGACATCGGTGAGGAAACGCTCTGCGAGTCGGTGACGCCGAACAACGCTTTGGGCAAGCGCCTCGCCGTCAGAAGTGAGTTCAATCGAGGGCGAGGTCTCAACAAGGCCCTCAGACTCAAGTCGCCGCATCATTTCGCTCACAGCTGGTCGGCTCACGTCAAGGCGTTCTGCAATGCGCGCCTGAATGACGTCAACTCCATCTTCACGCAGTTCGAAGATGCAGTTGCAATACTCCTCGAACGCAGGATGATGTTCGCCGGCGATCGCCATGCATGCGATCCTACGTCGGTTTATTGACGAGTGTGGAAATCAGCACAACCAAATCACTGGTGAATCAACTGGTTGTTGGTGCAAGAGCACGTAGACCGGCCCAGGCAAGCGCGCTCAGAACTGTTGCGATTGCATCTGGGTCGAATTCGAGGTTGCTATCGATGAGTCTGCGACTCGCTCCTTCAGCAAATCCGATCACCGCATGCGCAATGAGTGCCTGCTCCTCGCTGTCGACATCAGCCATGATCATTGACGCAACGGCAGAGGCAATCGAGGACGTGATCTGTCGAATCTGGATGGAGAACTCTTCGTCGTGTCTCGCTGCGCCACCAAATAGAAGTTGAAAGCCGTCGTGGTGTGTGTCGACCCAATGGAAGTACGCCTGGAATCCACGCTGAGTTTGTGCTTTCCCGTCTGTCGCAGCTTGGGTTGCCGTCTTCACTGTTTCGACCATGTCGTTGCCAACGGTGTCGATGAGGGCGGCGAACAACTTGCGTTTTGACCCAAAATGTTGGTAAATCACCGGCTTTGTCACTCCCACAGCCTCGGCAATGTCGTTCATTGAGGTGTCATGAAAGCCGTGCGCGCTAAACACCGGCAGGGCACCGTCGAGAATGTGCTGGCGACGAAGAGGGGCGGCGAGGCGAATCTGGCTCATGTCAAACGTGTCAATGACTTGGGGTTGACAACCTAAACGTTGTTCTCAAGGTCTTCGCGTTCTGCAGCCTTCACTGCGTACCCAAGCACGATTGATGGGGCAAGGAGTACGAATGAGACGACAAGACAGACAACAACTGTTGTGGCAAGCGTTGACGAGAACCCAATAGCAAACGCAATGATGAAGATGGCAACAGCGAGGGCAAGAACCAGATATCCGACGCGATTTGCGAGCAATGTCCATTTCGCCACCACTGCGCGTCGTTGACGAACGTGGTCGGTGTGATTGATAGGACTTGGTGTATCTGCCATAGGGTGCTCTCATGGTACGAGCAGAACGGCCACATCCCGAGATCCTTCTCCTGACTCTTGATCGTCCAGAGCGCAGAAATGCAGTAAACACCGAGACGTTGCAGCAACTCACCGCCGCCCTCACCGACGTGTCATTACCAGAAACCCGAGTTGTCATCCTGACCGGTGCACCTCCGGCATTTTGTGCGGGAGCAGACCTCTCGGGTGCTGAATCAGAGGTGTTTCACGCCGCATTGGGGGCGGCGCTGCGCGCTCTCGCCACTTGCGACGTGCCGGTTGTCGCTGCGATTGACGGGCCCGCGCTCGGGGCTGGAACGCAGTTGGTGATGTGCTGTGACCTCCGAATTGCGACTGAGCGAAGCGTGTTTGGAATCCCAGCAGCAAAACTTGGATTAGCCGTTGACCAATGGACGATCGATCGTATGACACGCGAGTTTGGTTGGGGTATTGCGCGAGGGATGTTGGTGGGAGCGGAGGTGTTTAGCGCTGATCGATTGTTGACTGCAGGTTCTATTCATCGAATCGGAGAGCTCAAGGATGCGATCGAGTGGGCGACCGTTCTCGTAGGCCAAGCTCCTCTTACTGTTGTTGCTCACAAAGCTGCACTCGATGAGTCAGCTCGGTCGCCGGATCCTGGTGGTCGTAGCGAAGAATTACGGCAGCAGGCTTGGGCATCTCGTGATGCCGAAGAGGGCCGGATTGCGTTTCTCGAAAAGCGGACGGCAATTTTCAGAGCCGAATAGGTTGCGAGTTCACACTCAGAGGTTGGGTGGCACGAGGTTGTTGACGTTGAGATAAAAGAAATACAACCCGATTGCTGCGGGGAGAAGACCAACCGGAAGCATTGGCCACCAACTTTTACGTCGCTGGCTAACTCGGATCACGATGGTTCGAATGCCAAGAAGCACGATCATCCAGATGATCGCCTGCACGAGAGCGGTTGAATCATGGAACCAGCCAGCTGAGAAGACTTGCTCACCCTGAGACTCGTTGGGTGCAGAACTATTGAGGTCAGCAGGTTCAGGCGGTGTGACCGCAGCAGTGGTGTCGGTTGTCGTCGAGGTGTCGGACAATGTCTCTGATGGCAACGACGTCGGGGGCAGAGTTGTTGCAGAGACATCAGGTGTTGCGGTGTTACCAATCGCTGTGTCGGGAAGCATCGGGTCTGAACGAAGGTCGTCAAGTGTTGCGGTGACAATGAGCCGCTGGGCAGCTGACCACTTGGGATGGCATGTGGTGAGCGTCAATGTCGCAGTCGTCGGATCTGTGGTTGACACCACGACGTACTCCGTTGGCTCAACAACACGGAGAGTGTTCACCTCGTAGGCGAATGTGCCATACGCCGTCGTGATGATGATGTCGTCGCCAGCCCTGAGTTGGTCAAGATCATGAAACGGTTGGCCGTAGGTGGTTCGGTGGCCTGCGATGGCACTGTTTCCGAGTTGACCAGGTAGCGGAGTGTCGGTGAAGTGGCCTGGCCCAAGTCGCAAGTCTTCGACCCCGACACCAGACACAACAAAGAAGTCAACATCGATTGAAGGAATCTGAAGTTGGGCAACAACGTCCCCGGGAACAAACGAGGGAACGACAGACGCCGGCACCACTGTCGTTAGAGATGGTTGGTCAGTCGCTGCTGTTGTTGAGATGTCGCTGATGGCGGGATTGGTAGGCGTTGTCACAACTTGTGATGTTGCTGGTTGCAGCGATATAGCGAATTGCGCTTCGAGATTTGCTTGAGCAGCGGCGGTGCTTAAGCCCGTTCCCCAGAGTTGATAACCGACAAAACCGAGCATGAGAAGACCAGCGGTCACGAGCGCACGGCCGGTTAGGCCGATGAGCCAACGCCAGTCGTGCGGTTCGGGTGGTCGTTCCCACCTTCGTGCACTCAACTCCCGTAGCCGTCGCCACTTAAGTCGATAGAACCGAGCCCAACGAGCGGTGGGACCTTGCCGATGCGCCCGACCGAGCACCTCTCGAACGCTGTACCCCTCCGAGGGTGAGCTGCGTTGCGGGCGTTGTGGCACGAATACACGATATCTGCCGCAATGAAATCGTTAGAGGAGGTGGAGAGGTGGCCTCTCCGCATAGCGTGGAGGTGTGGAACCTCACGTTCACGCCAGTGGGTCGCCTGCGGTAGAGCTCCGCAATGCCGTTGCCTTGATCAGTGATTTTCCCGCGCTCGCTGGCCTTGACCTCACGGTGGAGCGTGGCGAGATCGTCATGTTGACCGGCCCGAACGGGGCAGGAAAGACGACGTTGCTCAGGGTGTGCGCTGGTTTGACGCCTATCGCACGTGGATACGGGCGTGTCATGGGGGCAGATGTATCGATCGAGCGAGATGAGGTGCGTCGGCGGGTAGGGATGGTCGCGCATAGCAACGGGTTGTACGACGAACTGACGGTTCAAGAGAATCTTGAGTTTTGGGGCGCACTCATCGGCGCAGGCGATGACGAGTTACACCAAGCGATGTCAATCATGGGTCTTGATGGTCGCCTCGCATCGGTACCGGTGCGTGGACTCTCAGCGGGACAGCGTCGCCGCACGGCTTTCGCAATTCTTGTGGTGAGGCGTGCCGGACTGTGGTTACTTGATGAACCTCACGCCGGGCTCGACAGCAGTGCTCGAGATGAGGTGGACGGCATTCTCAGGAAAGCGTCGGCGGCCGGGGCAACGGTGATGTTGTCAAGTCATGAACTCGACCGAGCGCAGCAACTCGCAACGCGCGAGGTACGCCTTGCCGGGGGCGTCGTTGTAGGTGATGAGCGATGAGTTCGTCAGGTCGTATCCAAGTTGCACGTGTCGTGCTGTCAAAAGACCTTCGAATTGAGCGCCGATCAAAGGTCTTGACCTCCCAAATCATTCCGTTCGCTGTGGTCACGCTTGTGTTGTTTGCGTTTGCCCTTGATGGTGACGCCATCCTTCAACGGACCGCCCCTGGACTTGTGTGGATCGCAATGCTGTTTTCGTCGATGATCATCGTTCAGCGAAACTTTGCCGTCGAAACTTCCGATGGTGCTCTTGATGCTCTCCGAGTCGCTGGGGCGGATATGTCGGCGGTGTTCTGGGGTAAATGGCTTGCACTCGTCATGCAACTTTTGGTTCTCGAAGTGGTTCTCCTCATTGGTGCGTTTGTAATGTACGGCATTGAATTTCGGGGTCCGGGTGTTGTGTTACTCGTCACTTCATCGATCTCGGCAACGTGCGGACTTTCTGCAGTGAGTACGATTTACGCAGGTCTTGCATCGGGTGTGCGGGGAAGGGAGTCGTTATTGCCGCTCCTCGTTCTGCCGGTTGCATCGCCTGTGCTCATCGGAGCGACAAGGGCGGCGGAAGCGGCGTTTGGAACTGGTGGGACGGTGGTTTCAGAGGGTTGGCCTTGGCTGGGAGTTCTCTCTGTATTTGCCGTTGTATTCAGTTTCGGGGGCTCGTTAGCGTTTGGCCCGTTAATTGATGACTGAGTACAACAACACACCATGACGATCGATACCCCCCCTATCACGGCAGCGACACAACGTCGAGGAACCTCGACTCCTGCGACTCGTGTCATTGGAATTCTGACCATTTCCATGACGATCTGGCTAGGGGTATTTGGATTGGTGTTGTCTCCTGCCGATCGTGATCAGGGCGACGCTGTTCGCATTATGTACGTGCACGTCCCCTCGGTTTGGCTGGCATATCTCGCCTTTATTGTCACGGCCCTCGCTTCTGGTGTGCATTTGTTTGGACGACGGCACTCCCTGCAGGCAGATCGTGTTGCCGGAGCGTCTGCTGAAATTGGTGTCGTCTTCATGGCAGTCACGTTGGTGACTGGCATGTTGTGGGGTCGAATCACGTGGGGTGTGTATTGGCAATGGGATGCTCGACTCACTACGACAGCGCTGCTGTTCATTAGCTACGTCGGCTATCTCGCGGTTCGAGGTCTTGAGGGGACTCGCGAACAGCGGGCACGCCGGAGTGCAATCGTTGGTCTTTTTGCAGTGCTCGAGGTGCCACTTGTGCACTGGAGCGTCAAGTTGTGGCGAAGCCTTCACCAAGAGGCGACGGTGCTTGGAACCGATCTTGATGTGTCGCTCGATGGATTGATGTTGTTCTCGCTGTTCGTCGGTGTTGTTGCCTTCACGCTGCTGTTCGTCTGGCTGCTACTGCATCGGTCGCGGATGCTGACAATGCTTGATTTGTCGGCAGAATCTGGCCTCGAATCGGCTCTTGCTCAACGCCGAGCGGAGGGTGGTGCGTCGGCATGACAAATGCAGGGTTCATTCTTGGTTCTTATGCGCTCACTTTTGGCTCGATCGTGATCTTCGCCTGGAGAACCGTAAAAGTTGGCAAACGGCTTTCTGCCGATCTCTCCGATGAGGACAAACCCTGGCTATGAGTTCACCAGACCTCACCCCGAGGCCAACCGAAACGCCACGTCGTTCCAAGCGACGAGTTCTGCCAATGGTGGTGCTTACTCTTGCAGTAGTTGCTGGTGGAGTTGTCATCACGCAGGCCTTGTCAACGGCAGTGGACTATTACTGCAATGTCGACGAGGTTGGTGTGCGCTCAGGGTGTGATATGGGTCGACGTCTCCGTATCCAGGGCACTGTCGGTGAGGGGTCCGTTGTCGTCACTACCGGTGCGACATTGTTTGACATTGAATTCAATGGTTCGTCGCTTCAAGTTGAGTACGCCGGTGAGCCTGGGGGCATCTTTAAAGAGTGTCTCCCGGTCGTTGTCCATGGGGTATTCAATGAGCCATCCGGGATGTTTCTTGGTGACCGCGTCGAGGTAAAGCACTCAGAGGACTATGTCGCAGTGAATGACGATCGATTGCAAGAGGCTGAGGCAGACTCAGCGGCTTGCGAAACTTCGGCATGAGTGCAGCGCTCGGTAACGCGGGCCTTCTCATTGTCTTAGTCGCTGCGTCGGTTGGGGCGCTCGCAACTGCCGTTGCGATTATTGGGGGAAACCTTCGGGCGTTGCGCCAAGCTCCGATATACGCAGCGGTCATCGTCGGGGGAGCTGTACTTGCCGTTATTTCGATGCAGTGGGCATTGTTCTCCCGGGATTACTCGATCGACTTTGTGCAGCGCGTCGGGTCGTCAACGACGCCGACTCTCTACAACATTGCTGCGATGTGGAGTGCTCTTGAGGGGTCGATCCTGCTGTGGGTGATCGTGCTTGCTTTGTTTACCGGTGGGGTGGCATTGAGGTTCGTTCGTCGCCGCGATGACGAACTCGTGGCCTGGGCACTTGTTGTCATGTACGTCGTGATGACGTTCTTTGCGTTGGTGAGTTTTGGTCCTGCATCACCGTTCGCACCTGGAGCAACCGTGCCGATTGGGTTCGATGGCCCTGGCCCGAATCCGTTGCTGCAGAACCACATCCTCGTGTTGTTTCATCCACCGCTGCTGTATCTCGGCTATGTCGGGTTCACCGTGCCGTTTGCGTTTGCGATTGCCGCACTTATTACCGGCCGTGTTGGAGAGGGCTGGTTGCTCGAAACGCGCCGCTGGGCATTGCTCTCGTGGGGATTTCTGACGATCGGCATTTTGCTGGGTGGCTGGTGGAGTTACGAAGTGCTGGGGTGGAGCGGTGTGTGGGCCTGGGACCCTGTCGAGAATGCGAGTTTCCTCCCATGGCTCACCGGCACGGCCTACATCCACTCGGTGCTTGTTCAGCAGCGGCGTGGGATGCTTCGTGTCTGGAATCTCAGTCTGCTGATTGCCACTTTCGCCCTGACAATCCTTGGAACCTTCCTCACTCGCTCGGGAGTCATTAACAGCGTCCATGCCTTCGCAGCGGGCGAAATCGATGGGTACCTGCTTGGGTTCTTTGGGATTGTTGTTCTCGTCTCGTTGGGTCTCATTGGTTGGCGTGGAGACGCGTTACGAGCCCCCGGCCGAATTGACTCACCAATGTCGCGTGAGGGTGCATTCCTCGCCAACAATGTTGTATTCGCATTATTTGCCTTCATCGTGCTTCTCGGTACGGTGTTCCCGCTTCTTGTTGAGGTCTTTCAAGATCGTCAGACGGTGGTTGGCGCTCCATATTTTGATCGGCTGTCGATGCCGATCGGGTTGGTGCTGTTGTTCCTGATGGCCGTTGCCCCCGTCTTGCCTTGGCGGAGAGCATCTACGGAAACACTGAGAGACCGTCTGTTTTGGCCAGCGTGGTGTGGAGTTGGAGCACTTGCGATCGCGGTTGCGGTCGGTGCCGACCGCCTTGCACCGTTACTCGCATTTCTATTGGGCGGATTTGCAGGTGGCGCAGCGGGTCGACAGTTACTCCTCGCTACCCGCCGTCAAGGACTTCGTGGTTTGGTTGGTCGTGCGAATGGCGGCATGTTGGTGCATATCGGGGTCATTCTCATTGCGGTGGCTCTTGCCGCATCAAACTCATACACCCATTCGGCGACTTTGACGATTGGGCGTGGTGAACGCGTGGAGTGGGCTGGTCATTCGTTCGAGTTTGTCGGTGTGTCAACCGAAGTGACAGCCCGGGCTGATGTCGTTATGGCAGATGTGTTACTCGATGACAAGAAGGTGTATGCCCCCGCGGTGACGACATACCTGCAACAAGGTATGACGGTGCCGACACCGAGCGTTCGCACAGGTCTGACGAGCGACGTGTACCTCACCATCGATGGCAATGACCCTCCTGCAACCGACGCAAGTGAGGTCGTGCTCCGAGTCTTCGTGAAGCCGATGGTGTTGTGGCTCTGGATAGGTGGCGCGGTGATGGCAATCGGCACCGTACTGTCTGCGCTGCCTTCAGGTCGTTCTCGACGCCCAACTGATCCAACCTCGGCGTTAGTTTCTGGCGGTCAGCATGGTTGAGACAACCATGCGTGCTCCCCGCAGGGTCGCTCCGTTGATTGCGGGAGCAGTTGCGTTGGTCATTGCGGTGCTCTTTGCGGTGCTGCTCCTCGCTGAACCGTCAAGTGATTCGGCTGAGACGGTGCTACTTGATCGGGCAGCACCTACGGCAATTGGTGAATATGGCGATGGCACGCCGTTTGAACTTTCTCGTCGACGCGGATCTTGGGTGGTTCTCAACTTCTTCACTTCGACATGTATTCCGTGTCGAAACGAGCACCCTGAACTCATCAAATTCGTTGAGCAGCAGCGGGGACTCGGAATTGACGGTGCAGAGTTTTACACCGTTGTCCAAAACGATGACCCTGACGATGTTGCAGCGTTCTTCGAAGAATTTGGGGGCGACTGGCCAGTCATATTTGATGTTGACTACTCATTTCAGAACGGTTTTGGTGTCGCTCAAGTTCCTGAAACATGGATTATCGATCCAAATGGAGTGGTGCGCGGCAGAGTGATTTCAGAAGTCTCAGCCGAATTTTTGTCAACAAGTATTCAAACTCTGCGAGAACGACTATGAGCTCACGAAGCCGTTGGAAGGCTTGGCCATCGTGGGCGGCAATGTTTGTGGTGTTGGTTGCCCTCTTGGCGGTTGGATCAACTCGTGATTCAGGTCCGTTGAACCCAGGAGATCGGATCGATTCGATTTCACGGCGAGTGGCATGCCCGGTGTGTGATGGCGAAAGTGTGTTCGAGTCGCGCAACCCCGCGTCAGAGGCGATCCGGGCTGAAATCCGTGCATCCGTCTATGACGGAACCGCTACGGACAACGAAATTCTTGCGTCGATCGCAAATTCGTATGGTGGAAAGGTGCTGCTGGTGCCAAGCTCGTCTGGTTTCGATGCTCTGATCTGGGCGCTTCCAGCAGCCGGGTTGATGGTAGGACTCGTCGGGTTGTGGTTCGCCTTCCGAAGATGGCGTGAGGAAGCTGCTGCACTTGGGCTGCCGTCAACCGAGGATTACAGCCTTGTTGAACAGGCCCGTCAAGCGCGCAGCGAGCATGTCGATGAGTGAGGATCGGGAGGCGCTGATAGTCGAGCGCGACTTTCTGCTGTCCTCGCTTGATGATCTCGATCGCGAACTTGCCGCTGGCGATATTTCACCTGAAGATCACGCTGAGTTGCGAGACGGGTATGTCGCTCGGGCGGCGGAAGTGCTGCGGTTAATCGAACAAGAGCGTGTCGAACCCTTACAGCGCATTCGACTGGGGTGGAAGAGAGCTGTAGGAGTTCTCGGTGTCGTCATCGTGATTGGTGCTGCACTCGCTGTTGTGCTCGCAAGCACTCTAGGCGAGCGCTTGTCAGGTCAGTCCATGACAGGCTTTGACCCGCGTGACACGGCAACTGCGCTTCTCGCTGAGGCACGCGCAGCAAATTTTTCAGACCCTGTAGGTGCTGCAGATTTATATGCGCTCGTGCTTGTTGAAGACCCGACAAATGTTGAGGCATTGACGTATCGAGGGTGGACATTGGCGTTGGCTGCTCGCCAAAATCCTGATGAAGATGCCGGTGCTGAGCAATTTGCTGAGGCAGTTGATCTTCTCGTTGAGGCGGTCACAGTTGACCCGTCGTATGCCGACCCGCTCTGCTTCTTAGGAATCATCCAATATCGATTTGTTGGTGATGCTGATGCTGCTCGGCCGTTTGTCGCCGCGTGCTTGGCAGCGAACCCACCAGCGGAGGTGAGAGATCTTGTGCAGAATCTTGCCGACGAATTGGGCGTCGGGAGTTAATCCCTCTTTGAACCACGTTTTGGTGGTGGCCACGCCTTGGCTTTCGAGAAACTCCCGAGCTTTGATCGCCTGATGACCCATACCGACGCTTTTCGCCACTCAGCCGCAGAGGTGATCTCCATGCCGCGGCGTTCGAGTGCCGCAATCGTCGAAGGGATGACGTCGCCGTGACTGCAGAGAACAGCATGATCGGGGACTTCCGCGAGTAGTTCCAACACTGGCTCAAATGGCTCGTATTCGCAGATTCGGTGTTCAACGGTGATCTCAAGACCAACGAGATCCGCAAGCGGTTCAAGTGTTTGCACACATCGGACGTATGGGCTTGAGAGCAACACACTCGGTTCATGTTTTGCGAGTCGCGGGGCAAGCATACGGGACTGTTCCCAGCCTGCTTTTGACAGCGGTCGATCAATGTCGTCGCCCGTCCATACGCGACGTTCACCTGCCTTGGCATGTCGAACAACATAAATTGCCATCTCAGCTGATTCCTTTTGATTGCAGGAGTGCTTGGTGGCGTTGAGTGAGCCGGCGAGCAAGCGTGACGAACAATGCTGCTGCCGCAACGCTCGTGAGGGCAGAACCCCAGATAATGAAGCGCTGGTCTATCGCGGTCTCTGCCATGGCCGTTGCGCCAGAACCAAGCAGTGGAGACCGATCGAGCCACTGACGGATGGCGAGTCCAGTGGGTACCACACCAAAGGCGATAAACCAGCCGGTGATCAGCGGGCTGGCAGGAGCCTTCTTCCACGAATCTTGCTCGAGGTCAGTTGCTTTCCAAAGTTCTCGAAACATGAAGAACGGGATGATGTACAAAATGAGCGGTGGCACAAACCAACCTCCGATCGCCCAAGCCGGTCGCCAGGTTGCAACCCGACCAACTTGTTCGTGATGTGCAGCAAGCCGCCGCATCCACATGATCGCAGTGATGCCTGCGCCGAGCTGAGTGAGGGTTTGGGCAAGTTGCAGCGTTAGGCCGGGGCCATAGGAGGCGACAAAGTCTGTTTCGGACATCGCCCCACCCAGAAACATTTGTGCATCGTCCAAGGCAAGTTCGTTGAGCAATGCGAAGAGCAAACCCAAACCCGCAGTGATTGGCACGAGCACCGTGATTGAGGTGAGCAAGCCGTTGAGTGGCTTCGTGTTGTAGTTCTGTCCGACAAGTCCGGCGGGCGGTGGAGGAGGAAGGGGGGTTGACCCTTCGGTCGCTTCGTCCATATCGGCAAACTATCGCAGGTCGTCGACTAGCCCCACCCGAGCTCGTCAAGCCGTTCATCTTCGATGCCTGCGGCGTGAGCCAGTTCGTGGATTACGGTCACGACAACTTCATTGACGAGATCCTCATCGGTGTCAACCGAAGCACAAAGGGTGTGCCGGAAAATGGTGATCACCGATGGACCGTCAGAATCGAGGCTTTCAGTGATGGGGATCCCTTCAAAGAGACCGAGCAGATCAGGCTCTTCAGTCGAGTAGTCGTCAATGACGATTGCGACGTTGTCGAGAGCTGGCGCGAGTTCGTCAGGGATCAGGTCGATCGCATCTTTCACAATGCGTTCGAATCGGTATAGCGGAATCGGCTCCACCGAGGTTGTTAATCGACGATGCGCAGTTCGGGGCTAAAGACCTTGCGAGGGCGAAGGTCGACAGCGATTTGTTCAGCAATCTTCATGAATGCTTGGGCAGATTCAGACTCAGGATCAACGGCGGTAATTGGCCGACCATCGTCTCCGCCCTCTCGAAGCGCAGGTACGAGAGGAAGTTGCCCGAGCAGAGGCACTTCAAGTTCTTCGGAGAGTTCATGGCCACCGCCCGCACCAAAGAGTTCATAGCGCTTGCCATCATCACCGGTAAACCATGACATGTTCTCAATGACACCACGGACCGGCAGGTTGACCTTTTCAGCCATCGCAGCAGAGAGGCGAGCAACTTTCTGGGCGGCTGGCTGAGGAGTCGTGACGACGTAGACCTCGCCTCGTGGCAAGTATTGGCTCAAACTGAGAGCGATGTCGCCCGTACCCGGAGGCATGTCGATGAGGAGAAAATCTGGCTGGTCCCAGAACACATCGGTGAGGAACTGTTCGAGTGCTTTGTGCAGCATCGGTCCACGCCAGATCACGGCCTCGCCCTCAGGAACGAAGTAGCCCATCGAGATGCAACGGACGCCCCACCGCTCCGGCGGGAGAATCATCTCGTCGACGACTGTTGGTTTCCGGTCGGTACCGAGCATTCGAGGAATTGAGAATCCGTAGATATCGGCGTCGACGACACCAACGGTGTGGCCGAGGCGGGCGAGAGCGACCGCAAGGTTGGTGGTCACGCTCGACTTACCAACTCCACCTTTACCCGAGGAAATGAGAAGTGGCCGAGTCTTCGAGCCTGGCTGCGAAAATGGGATTGCTCGCCCCTCCGCATGACCATGAGCCTGCTGTTGTCCGGCGGTTGCTGCGGGGCTGCCGTGGAGTAACTCGCGAACGGCGGCTCTCTCTTCGTCGGTCATGACGGTGAATTCGAGTGCGACTCCGGTGACTCCCGGAAGGGTTTCGACTGCTCCGGTGACCCGATTTTGGATCTCATTGCGTAACGGGCAACCCGCAATTGTGAGGGCGACAAGAATGTCGGCCGTGCCATCGGCTCGAAGTTCTGCCCGCTTCAGCATCCCGAGGTCAACGATTGAGCGATGCAGCTCAGGGTCTTCGATCGGACGAAGAGCTTCGACGAGTTGGTCGTTCGACGTGGTCATAAGTTCCATTCTGGCGAACGCAAAAGGGGTTTGCACGACGGCGGTAGTGGAAATTCCATCTAAGATTTACCTCGTGGCGTCAAAAGGCTCTTCAACTACGTCGTTTAGTGCGACGGTGTCGGCAATTACTGACGCGTTTGGCGACCCCACTCGCCGAAAGGTGTATCTCTTCGCTCGCGACACAGATGGAGATGGGGTCACAACATCGCAAGTTGCAGCTGAAGTCGGGGTTCACTCCAACGTCGCCCGTCACCACCTCGAAAAACTTGCGGCTGGCGGGTACCTAGAAGTTCACAGCGGTCGCAGTGGGTCAGGTGTCGCCGGTCGGCCGTCGAAGCGCTACGTCGCAGTTGATGATGTTGTTACCGAGTTTCCGGTTCGTAGCGATGATCTTGTGCTCTCGCTGCTTGGTCGCGCGTTGACAAAGTTGCCTCGCAACGAGGCGGAAATTCTCGCAGAAGAAGTTGGGGCGGAGTATGGCCGTGCGATGGCAGCGGGCCTCACTGGCGAAACGATTGAGCGAGGCCAGAAATCCCTTCGTGCCGCCATGCGCTCTGTCGCTGCCGCGCTGACCGCCCACGGGTTTGCCGCACATGCAGATAACCGATCGAACCAACTTCGAATTATTAATGACCATTGTCCGTTTGGCGACGTTGCAACCGAACATCCGGTGATCTGCGCAGTCGATCGAGGAATGGTTCGAGGAATGCTGGCTGAGCTGTATGGCGACAATGTCGGTGAGGTTGTGACTGAATCGTCCCTCGCATTTGGCGACACGTTTTGCTCGACGACGATTTGAACCATTGCCGGAGAGACACCGTTCGCGGGAGGATTCCCGCCACAATGGTGGAGCAATGTCGAATAAGCGCCCCCTTGTAGAGACCTCATTGACGGATCCGATTGCGTTGGTTTCAGCGCGGCTAGGCCCATGGCTGTCACAGCGCGCCGGTGGAGGGGATATCGATGCAGTTGTTCGGCCGAGCGACCACGCGGACGCGCAGATCAATGGCGCGCTTCCGTTGGCAAAACAACTGGGCTGTAACCCGCGCGATCTTGCAACAGAGATTGTCGACTCCGGCCAGTTAGCTGATCTGTGTTCTGAAACTGAGGTTGCGGGGCCAGGGTTTATCAATGTCACATTCTCGAACTCAGTCATCAACTCTTTGCTTACAGAAGTCGCAAACGATGAGCATCTTGGGCTTCGGCAGGCGTCCAACGCTCGGACGGTTGTGGTCGACTATTCGGCGCCGAACGTGGCGAAGGAAATGCACGTTGGGCACCTTCGCTCGACGGTGATTGGTGACGCGCTGGTTCGTATGTACACCGCAGCTGGCCATCGTGTCATCCGAGAAAACCATATTGGTGATTGGGGACGGCCATTCGGAATGCTCATTGAGCATCTGCTTGATCTTGGCGAGGAAGTCGCAGCATCGGGGCTTGGACAAGGCGATCTTGACAGCTTTTATAAGGCGGCGAATGCAAAGTTCAGTGAGTCTGAGGAGTTCCAGGAACGTTCACGTCAACGTGTTGTGCTGTTGCAGGGCGGCGACGAAGAAACACATGTGCTGTGGAACCGACTCGTGGCAATGTCAACCGAGTACTTCAACACCGTGTACGAACAACTCGGCGTGCTGTTGGTTGACGATGACCTGATGGGTGAGAGCAAGTATCAGCCGTTGATGCCGGAGACCCTTGACCGTCTTGAAGCATCCGGATTGATGTCTGAAAGCGAAGGAGCAAAGGTTGTTTTCCCACCCGGGTTTACCAACCGTGATGGCGACCCGTTACCGCTCATTGTGCAGGCGCGCACTGGGGGATTCAACTACGCGACGAGTGACCTCGCATGCGTGATCGACCGCGTTGAACGACTTCATGCGGATCTCATGCTGTATGTGATCGGTGCGCCTCAACAGCAGCACCTTGAGATGGTGTTTGCCGTTGCAAACATGGCTGGTTGGATGCCCGATGGTGTGTCGGCGATTCACGTTGCATTCGGAAATGTGCTGGGCGACGACAAGAAGATGTTGCGCAGTCGAAGCGGAGAGTCGGTCAAGCTGGTCGATTTGCTGTCGGAAGCGGTTGAGCGAGCCGCGTCAGCGGTGGAAGAGAAGAACCCGAGTCTTTCGGATTCTGAACGGGCGGACGTTGCCCAAATGATTGGCATCGGCGCAGTCAAGTACGCAGACCTCTCAACTGACCGAGTACGCGACTATGTCTTCGATTGGGATCGCATGCTTGCCTTCGATGGCAACACTTCCCCATATCTGCAGTACGCACATGCACGTATTCGGTCGATCTTCCGTCGCGCCGCCGATGACCAAGTTTCGGCAGGGGCGATTGCGGTGCATGAAGCAGCTGAACGCGCCTTGGGCCTACGACTTCTTAGTTACCCAGCAGCGGTCGCTGATGCGCTTGAATCAAATTCTCCCCATCGACTGTGCACCTACCTGTTCGAGCTCGCACAACTGTTCACGGCGTTCTATGAGCATTGTCCAGTTATGAAGTCCGAGGGAGATATTCGTGCATCCCGTCTCGCACTCTGCGATCTCACCGCTCGCACCCTGTCGGCAGGTCTTGACCTCCTAGGGATCGACGCCCCGGAGCAGATGTGAACTCGTTGCCTCGTCATCTGTTGCCCGACAACGCAGCGGTCGCGTCCGATGGCTCACTCATGATCGGTGGTGTGAGCGTTGCCGATCTCGCAGCAGAGTTCGGTACTCCATTATTTGTGTATGACGAAGAGCACCTCCGTGATCGATGCCGACAAGCGGTAACTGCATTTGGGCATCAATCAGCGGTATACGCAACAAAAGCATTTCTTTGCCGGGCGATGGCCGATCTCGCATACTCCGAAGGAATGATGCTTGACGTCGCTTCGGGCGGGGAACTGCACGTTGCTCTATCGGCAGGTGTTCCGGGGTCGGCCTGCGTGCTCCACGGAAACAACAAAAGCCTTGTCGAATTGCAGATGGCAATCGATGCGGGCGTGCACGCGATTGTTGTTGATTCGTTCGACGAGATTGACCGCCTTGAGCGACTAGGGGCTGAGGCAGGGGCAAAAGTGCCTTCGGTGTTACTACGCATCACGCCTGGGGTTTCAGCGCACACGCATGAGTTCATCTCCACCGGCCAGAACGATTCGAAGTTTGGTTTCAACCTCGAAAATGGTGATGCTGAACGAGCGGTTCAACGAGTGCGATCATCATCGGTATTGAGCCTCATTGGGGTCCATTGCCACATCGGTTCGAACGTGTTCGACGCGGCAAGTTTCGCAAAGGCTGCGCAGGTGATGGCAGAGTTCGCGATTCCGCTCGACTTGCCCGAACTGGTTCTTGGTGGTGGTCTTGGCGTCCCTTACGTAGCAGGTGAGGAAGCTCCAACTATCTCAACTTGGGGATCTGTACTCCTCGATGCATGCGAAGCGCTCGGGGTTCGATCGCGGGTATCAGTTGAGCCTGGCCGGGCGATCGCCGCCGCAGCCGCAATCACCGTGTACACCGTCGGCACCGTGAAAGACATTCCGGGTGTTCGTAGATACGTCTCGGTTGATGGTGGAATGAGCGACAACCCTCGTCCGGTGTTGTACGGGTCGGGTTATGAAGCAGGTCTCGTGAGAGACCCATTCGCTGATCGGACGTTGACGGCTCGAATTGTTGGAAAGCACTGTGAGAGTGGTGACGTATTGGTGGCGGATGCGCGACTGCCAGAAGACCTTTCTGTAGGTGACTTGTTGTTTACGCCTGTGACTGGTGCGTATGGGCACTCCATGGGGTCGAACTACAACAAGGTCTTACGGCCTGCTGTGGTGTTCGTTCGTGACGGAACTGCCCGCCTCGTCGTTCGACGTGAGACCTACGACGACCTACTGGCGACCGACATTTTTGGTGCCGACAGCTGATCGATCAACTTGACCCGCGAGAGCGGCTCTCGAGATACCGCTGAGAGGCGGCTCTTGATTCCTCGTCGTGAAGCGCAACCACGAGGGTGTCTGCATCATTTGCGTTTCGAGCGGTGCCCGCAATTTCTTCCATGACGGCATTGACCTGTGTTTTCGTTGCAAGCAACGAAAATGTTGGCTTGCTTGCAAGCGACTCGGCAAAGGATGCCGCCTCTGAGATGAGGTCATCGTCGGGGACAACCCGGTTGACGAACCGAAGCTGGCGTGCTTCCTCAGCATCGAAGGGTCGACACGACAAGATGAGCTCCTTTGCGACTGCTGGGCCGACTTCTCGGACGAGTCGGGGTACTCCTCCCCATGCGAGAGGTATCCCAAGGTCAACTTCTGGAATGGAGAAGCGAGTGCCGACCGCCGCAATTCGTAGGTCACATGCCGAGGTGAGAACAACGCCGCCGCCAACGCAATGACCGTGAACTGCGGCGATCGTGAGTTGTCGCATGTTGGTGACCGTGTCGGCCATAACGCGGCCAAGTTCAGCACCTGCTCGCGGGTTAGCCCCGCCGTACACGGTCGTGAAGTCATTGAGGTCAAACCCTGCGGTGAAGGCACGACCCTCACCTCTGAACACCACGACCTTGATGTCGTGCTGGTTCGAGATCCATGTGCAGAGCTCGATGATTTCAGACATCAACGCCACCGATAGAGCATTGAGGCGCTCGGGACGATTCAACACGATTGTGCCGACTGGTTCATCAGCGGTGCGTTCCCAACGAAGGGAGTTGAGCACGGGACATTCACGATCTGCCATAGATCTATCGAAGCATGGGATGTGCCATTCAGCCGTGTCGGGGCTGGTGTGGGCGCTCGCGGATAGCCTCTGAAGGGTGAAAGAACAAGCAGTTTCATCAGCCGCCCGGCAGGTTCGTGTCGGATTGCTCGGCTGCGGCAATGTCGGCGGGGCATTGGTCCCGCTATTGCGGTCTCAGCGTGAGTCGATCGAAGTTCGAACTGGCTTGGAACTTGTTGTGACATCTGTTGCGGTTCGCAATATGTCGCGAGATCGTGGCGTTGACCTTGGTGACGTTGCGCTGACGAACGACGCAATGGCGGTGGTGTTAGATCCAGAGGTGGATGTCATTGTTGAGGTGATCGGCGGCATTGAGCCCGCTCGCGAACTTATCGTTGCAGCACTGGCAGCAGGTAAGCCGGTCATCACTGGCAACAAAGAACTTCTTGCAAATCATGGGGCCGAACTCTTTGAGCTCGCAGATTCAAATGGTGTTGACCTGCTGTTCGAAGCCGCCGTTGCAGGCGGGATCCCGCTGATTCGTCCGCTCCGCGAAAGTCTTCGCGGTGAACCCGTGTCAAGAGTGATGGGAATTCTCAACGGCACGACGAATTACATCCTGTCGAAGATGACAAATGAGGGTGCTGACTACGGTGATGCACTTTCTGATGCCCAGCGCCTTGGGTACGCCGAGCGTGACCCCACGGCTGATGTTGAGGGCTTTGACGCCGGAGCGAAAGCGGCAATTATTGCGAGCATTGCATTTGGGGTGAAGGTCGTCGCTGGCGATGTGTATCACGAAGGCATCAGCAATATCACTGCGAGCGACATCGCGATCGCCGGGCGTTTGGGATACGTGGTCAAGCTTCTTGGAATTGCTGAACAAGATCGCGAGACGGGCGAGGTAGCGGTCCGAGTCCACCCTGCAATGGTCCCCAATGAGCACCCACTTGCCTCTGTTCGAGATTCGTATAACGCGGTGTTCGTTGAAGGTGATGCCGTTGGATCATTGATGTTTTACGGCCGTGGCGCCGGCGGAAGCCCAACCGCAAGTGCAGTTCTGGGCGATCTCATTGATGCTGCGGTGAATCTCAGTCAAGGTACTCATGGTTCGCTTGGCACGTTCCAACGTGCTCGAGTGCGACCGATCGACGCAACGAGCGCTGAATATCTTCTTGCTCTCGATGTGCTTGACCAGCCCGGCGTGTTGCACAGCGTGACAGGTGTATTTGCTGAACATGGCGTCAGTATTCGCGCAGCCGAGCAGGAAGGTGCGGGAGAAGAGGCGCGACTCGTGTTTATTACGCACGAAGCAGTTGAGTCGTCTGTGCAAGCAACTGTTCGGCAACTCCGCGAGCTTGATGTCGTGCGTCGCATCGGTGGGTTGATTCGAGTGATCGGGGCGTAGGTGAAATACGTATCCACCCGCGGCAGTGCACCTGTATTGGGCTTCTCCGATGTCTTATTGAGTGGGCTCGCGTCTGACGGCGGGTTATACGTGCCAACTGAGTGGCCTTCGCTGCCGTCAATCGGTAGCGATTATTCCTCGGCAGCCGTGGCGATTATGTCGGCGTATATCGGCGACGATATTCCAACTGATGTGCTCATCGAACTGGTTCGCGATTCGTACGCAACGTTCCGCCATCCCGCGGTTGCGCCACTCGTTCAAATCGATGATGAACTCTGGATCCAGGAACTTTTTCACGGACCAACGCTTGCGTTCAAAGATCTTGCGCTTCAAGTCGTCGGCCGACTGTTTGACTACGTGCTTGCCGAGCGAGGCGAGCGGGTAACGATTGTTGGGGCAACAAGTGGTGACACGGGTTCTGCCGCAATCGATGCAGTCAAAGCATGTGACAACGTTGACATCGTTATTTTGTATCCGCATGGCCGGACCAGCGAGGTGCAGCGACGTCAGATGACCACCGTTGACTCACCAAACGTGCACGCTGTGGCAATCGATGGCACCTTCGATGATTGTCAGGATCTCGTCAAAGCAATGTTTGCTGACGAACAATTGCGAAACGACTGCAATCTTTCGGCGGTGAACTCAATCAACTGGGCTCGAGTAATGGCCCAGGTCGTATATTACGTGACCGCATCTGAGTCGCTGTCGGGTTCACCAACGTTTTGTGTGCCGACAGGTAATTTTGGCAATGTTCTTGCCGGTTGGATCGCAAAATCAACAGGTGCGTCAATTGGTCATTTGTTGATTGCATCGAATGCAAATGACATTCTCGCTCGATTCGTGAATGATTGCGATATGTCAGCCGCAGACGTGGTGCCGACGCTGAGCCCAAGTATGGATATTCAGGTGTCGTCAAATTTCGAGCGACTTCTTTTTGAGATGAATGATCGCGACGGGGGAATGACAGCCGAACAACTTCAGCGCTTTCGGTCAACTGGGAAACTCGAGGTCGAAGAAGGGGAGTTTCGCGATTGGATCTCTTCAACCTTCTCTGCCGAACGAGTTGACGACGAGCAAACGCTCGCAGAAATCGCCCGGGTCTATAGCGAAACTGGGATGCTGATTGATCCGCACACAGCTACCGGCACGGCGGCTGCCCGCAGGAGTGATCGTTCGGGAGCCACCGTGTGTCTGGCGACTGCTCATGCAGCAAAGTTTCCTGATGCTGTCGAGCGGGCCACTGGAATTCGACCAGAGTTGCCAACTGCGCTTGGCGATTTAATGGACCGCCCTGAACAAATCACCAATCTTGATGCTGACCTCGCCGCAGTTTCGGCATTTGTGCGACAGATGTCCCGCGTTGATAGGTGATTGTCGTCAGTCGTCGATACTGCTACAGTTTGAGAGGTCAGAGCGATCGTTCTGATTTCACGAATTCAGAAATACTGATTCGTCCCACGTAGCCGGCGGTTCGCAGGGCTGTCCCCGTCACAGCAGATTTCACTTCTGCTTGGCGAAACACATGCCGTTTCCTCCGGTCATACGTGAAGCGATATCCCGCCAATTTGGCGAAGAGAAGGTGAACGTGGCTGCTCAAGCTCTCGAACAATCAGTCCTCGAAACGAAAGACAAGGAACAACTTCTTGCGATTTCTAAAGCGCTAGGTGTCAAGGTGACAGCTCGCTCCAAGAAGGCTGAGATCATTGACGCCATTCTCGCAACCACTGGCGGTGCTCCCGCAAGTGATTCGAGCAGTGGTACTCCAGCGAAGTCGGCTCTCTCAGAAAAGCCGGCGCCTACCACTGCTGGTCCCGCCGATGAAACCACAGCAGATCAGCCAACAGACAAGGCTGCTCCTGCCCCGGCCACCGATGACGAGCCGCCGGCGGAATGGGAACTTGAGTTCTCAGCTGAGCCTGCCGAGGACCTGGCAAAAGACAATTCATCTGCTCGCGGAGCAAACGCTCGTGAGGGGCAGCAGCGCGAGGGAGGGCAACGTCAACAGCGCGACGGGCAACGAAGTGGCCAGCGTCAAGAAGGCCAGCGCGACGGTCAGCGTCAAGAGGGGCCGCGCGACGCGGATGGCGAAAGCCGGAACCGTCGTCGTCGCCGTCGGCGCAAGGGTGGTCGCCCTGAAGATGGCCCACAGGGCGAGGATCGCGAATTTTTTGACGATGATGACGACACACCGGTTAGCAACGAACCGGTCCCCGTCGACGGATACCTCGACATGCGCGATGAGGGATACGGTTTTGTTCGGGTGAATAACTACCTGGCATCGAAGAAAGACGCCTATGTGCCAGTGCGAATGTCGCGTCAGTACGGCTTGCGCAAGGGCGACCATCTCGTTGGAATGATGCGGCCTGCTGGACGTAACGAGAAGAATCCGGCAATTCTTGAGATTCAGACGGTGAATGGGCGCCCACCTGAAGAGGCGAAAAAGCGTCGCAAGTTTGAAGATATGACGGCGCTGTTCCCCGACGAGAAACTCCGTCTCGAGAATGAAGATGACCCAACTGACATGACTTCGCGGATCATCGATCTGATCTGCCCGATTGGTAAGGGTCAGCGTGGGATCATCGTGTCGCCGCCGAAGGCGGGTAAGACGACCGTGATGAAGTCGATCGCCACGTCAATTGAGCGAAACAGTCCCGAGGTTCGACTCATCGTGCTTCTGATTGATGAACGACCAGAAGAAGTCACCGACATGCAGCGTCATGTCCGAGGAGAGGTCATCTCCTCTACCTTTGACCGTCCCAGTGATCAACACACTCAGGTTGCCGAAATGGCGCTTGAGAAGGCAAAGCGAATGGTTGAGTACGGTGAGGACGTCGTCATCATCCTCGATGGGATCACGCGTCTGAGCCGTGCCTACAACCTCGCCGCACCGGCAAGTGGCCGAATTCTCTCTGGTGGTATCGATGCAGGAGCGTTGTACCCACCAAAGCGATTCTTTGGTGCTGCTCGCAATATCGAAGAGGGTGGGTCATTGACCATCCTCGCAACCGCGCTTGTTGAGACAAACAGCCGGATGGACGAAGCAGTGTTTGAGGAGTTCAAGGGAACCGGCAACATGGAGTTGCGTCTCGACCGAAAGCTGTCTGAACGACGTGTGTACCCGGCGATTGATGTCGACGCATCGAGTACTCGTCATGAGGAATTGTTATTCGATCGGAAACAACTGCAGATGGTGTGGAAGTTGCGCCGTGTGTTGTCAGGGCTTGCGGCGGATGGGAGCGCTGCTCCAGGCCTCGAGTTGCTTGTCGACCGTTTGAGAACATTCCGGACAAATGACGAGTTCCTTACAGAAATTGCGAAACAACCAGGAATGTAAGCACTGGCACCCATGTGGTTCCGCTGCAGTTGCCCGCTAACATTCTGAAGTCCTGAGTCAGGAGAATTTCCCATGAAGTCCGATATTCACCCCAATTACGAAGTTGTTACTGTTCGTTGCTCCTGTGGCAACGCATTTGAGACCCGCTCAACCCGTTCCGGTGAGCAAATTCTTGAACTTTGTAACGAATGCCACCCGTTCTTCACTGGTAAGCAGAAGCTTGTTGACGCTGGTGGACGCGTCGAGCGCTTCAATCGCCGTTACGGCGATCGCGTCAAGAAGTGACCCAACCCTGAGGGGTTTATCGTGACTGAGCCTGGAACGGTTGGAGACAGCCGCCGACCGGCTCTCATTTCGTCAGCCTTGCGGTCGCTCGCCCGCGAATATCGCGATGTAGTCGATGTACCCGTCATTCCATTCCCGGGTGGCGCAGGAATCCATGGAACGTCTGGGTCATTCGTTTGGCTCGACGAGCAACCTGAGCGGCTTCTCGGTGCCGCAATTGCGCTGCACCTCAGGAAGGGCACTGACCGGCTTGATGTCGTGATCCCTGAGATTCACAGAGCGATCGCCCCTGCTGTTGCTCGCCGAGCAGCACAGTGGGATATTGGCGCCGATGTATTCCTTCTCGAGGGCAAAACACTCGCACACGTAGATCCTGCAGCCGCCGAGCTGGAACGTGAGTGTGATTTCGACGTCGAGGCGTTTCGCCCGGTGATCGTCGAGGCTGGTGCAGAGGCTGTGATTGAACACGGTGTGCTTACTGGCGAAGTTGCAGGTCTTGAAGTGTGTCGCCTGGTCTTTGAGGACGACTGGCGCTTACGCGTTGGAGTGGGATCGCAAGATCGTGAAGCGTTCCATATGTTGCATGGTGACGCGCCGGCCCTTGGCTCATTGCTGAAGGTTGTCGAATTTGTGCAGGCCTATCGTCAGCCATCCGCCGACCCGCATCCGTTAAATCGACTCTCACCCGAGAGGTGGATGCGTTCATTGTTCCTACTCACGAATCTGGCGGCTCGAGGCAGGACAACACAGATGCCAGGAGTGCTACCGCGCGGCTCTATGGCCGATGCCTCTCCTGCGTTTGCAGTGACTGAACGTGATGGAAATAGGGTGCTGTATGCCTTCACTACAGGCACTGATCTAGGAGCGGTTGTTGACGCTGCTGACCACGCAGAGTGGTCAGCCCATGAGACCGAAGTTCGCGAAATCATCATTGTGGTGAAGGGGAACAACCGCCTACCAGTGCTCGATGTCATGACCCAGAGGTCGGTTCGACCAATGCGTATTGTCTCACAGGACGAACTTGTCAGTCTCTGAGAGTAACCTCAGATCACCATGACGCAGCCTTCTTCTGAGCACGATGCTCTTTTCGAGCGCCTTGCGTCTCACACCGGTGAATTCCGTGAACTAGAGCAGCGATTGGCCGATCCTGCAACAGCTGCTGATCCGAACGAACTTCGCCGCGTTTCACAGCGGTATCGCCAACTTCAGGCATTTGTCGACGCTCTCGCCGAGCGTGACCGTTTGCGCGATGA
>Ga0222714_10001421_pt1 | contig 26956 bp, 38 predicted proteins | sample C33_3DmetaG_FD_165048 | JGI IMG/M metagenome (GOLD analysis project Ga0222714, IMG submission 165048) | Estuarine water microbial communities from San Francisco Bay, California, United States - C33_3D | ecosystem: Environmental > Aquatic > Marine > Unclassified | place: USA: California...
CGGGTGAGGGGTCTGCATCAGGCCACCCACCAGGCGAGAGAATTGGGCAAAAGCGCCCTGTAATTCACTCACCATCCTGAACGGGAACCCAGATAACATCTCGGCCCGTTCCTCATCCGTCTTAGACGGAAAGAGGTATTTCAGTGCTTCAATGCTATCAACACCTAATTCTTGCAAGTTGCGTACCACAATGGAATTGTTTAGTACGTCTTGCGTGGAGTCCTCGTAAACAGGTCCCGTCCATCTCCACAGCATAGTAATATCACCATCGGGAATGAGACCTGTCACACCGGGCGGTACTTGACGCGCATCAATACAAGCAGTTAGAGCAGCCTGAACTTGATCTTCAAAGGCGACAAGAGCTTGTTGATATGCATTCTTTTCTTCTTGCGAAGCAGATGCGGCAGGTTCAACTGGACGCTCAATGCCAAGAACCGAAGCCAATGACATTCGAAACAGCTGCTCTTCCTGGTAGATAATCAGCTCTAAACAACGACAAACGCCATAAGTATAAATAGCATTTGCTTTCTTTTTAGAAGTAGCTGATACTCGTCCAAAGAGAGACTTGTATTCAGTTGCGGTAACACCAGCGGAGATTGATAACTCATCCACACCGCCTAATGCAGTGCGAATTTCTTCGCGGTATTGACGTGCAAAATTATTTTGATCGCCGGTGATTGCATCTGGAACAATGTACCCAACACGGTCGTTTGGCTCCAGGTTTGCAATGACTCGTGGAACGCGGATCTGACCGTCAACACTGCGGCCAACAGGATCCGACTTAAAGGTTGAGCGACTCAGGGGACTGGCACCAGCGAAGCCAGAGTTTGCAGCAATAGAAGGACGTTGGACAATGGACTCACCACCAGCTTCAATCAAGTCCGTCTTGGGACGTGAGGAAAGAAGGGTTGGGTTCCCAAAGAACTGCACGTTCTTACGCATCGTGCGCACCAACTCATCGTGCGTAACGATATGGTTGGCTAATGCATCAAACTCACCAACTCCATCTTTAGAAAATCCTTTTGGATTGTTAAAGATTTCTACACAAGGAATAAAACCAAGGGAGTTCTTGAACGTTTTTGTTCGACCTGGCGACATACCGGATGGCATGTCAAAAGTCATCTCCGCATCGGAGTGGGTTTCTTCAATTTCGTTGGCCTTAATTGAGAGACGAATATATCTTTTTGCTCCAGGCTCACCTGTGACTGAGGTGCCTGTCATGTTGATGACATTAATGCCATCATGACCGCCACCTGGCTTCCGAACTTTGTAACTGTAGATGATTACAACTTCTTCTAGTTCACCGTCAATGTTGTAGTAGCTACGGTATTCGTGCTCTCGGAAATAGTAAATTCTGTAGTTTTGTTTTGTTGGACGGATATAAAAGATACCTTTGCCATCGCAAAGGAAATAATCCCAAATGGAATCAAGGCGTACGTCAATCTGGTTGTATTTAACTACACGATCAACAAAGTCTTTGCGTTGAGCCCCAAAGTTATCCTGCCCAGGAAAAAACTCGACACCCTGGCGGATGCCGAATAAACGCATCTGAGCCAGATGCGAAGCAACTACGCCCGTGTCAACAACCGTACCTGAATCTTTTTCAAGGTACGATTCAACGATTTCGTTGAGTCTGGCTTTCGCGTCTACGGCCATTAACTATCAGCCTTTTTACTTAACTCAATCTTAGCAGCTTTCTTGTGCTGTTTCCGATGTAAAAGCCAACGATCAAAATACGCAAGCTCCGCAGGAGTAAATAACTCCGGATGCTTAAGTGCTTCTTTCGCTAGCTTTTTCTTTTTCATCTCAAGAGATGTATTTACCAATGAACCCGGCGGGTGGTGTGCCTTGAGTAAACATCTGAGGTTGATAAGAAGGTTGCGTCGGAGGGAAGGCGCGATCACGGAAGCTATCCAGCATCATTTCTTGCTGCATTGCATCGTTAACGGCATCAGGGACGATGGGCATATTTGAATAATCGCCATCACGTGGACCCATGTTTGTTGTATCCCCGTACATGGGATAGCTTTGAGCCATCATGCCACCCACGTTACCAACGCCTGCGAAAGGAAGCTGGGGGCCAGTGCGCTGTAAAAAGATTTCTTTTTCGCTTGGATTATCTGTACGTACACCTTTGTTGTAAATTTTTTGTTGACGTGCATCACGCTTGAAAGCGCCTGGGTCAATTGCACTACCAGTGCCGCCCATGAAATTACCGCCTGCCAAAAAGTTGCCTGGTGCTCCAGGGACATTGGCTTCTCCGTAATACAGCATGTCAAATACTCCGATGTTTTTATTCTACTCTTCTAAAACTTCGTAGCCGGCGGGGTCGTGAACTTTGGTAATCGCGATACCTTCGCCTCTGACATCCCAATTGAGAATATCTCCTTCTTGCCACCCAAGGTCTTCGATTACTTCCTCAGGGAGAGTGATGAACTGATCTCCGTTTTCGTCCTCTTGGACCTCAAGGATGTAGCTCATTTTGACAAAATCTTTTCCATTAGCTTATCAAGTTTATTATTGATTTCACGGAAGTTGTTATGCATCTCCTGGATCTCCCTTAGGAAGTCAACCTTAAGAACGTATTCCATAGGCATACGGTTAATTTGATCTTCCAAGATGTCAATCCGTCTCTTCTGTGATCCAGTATAGTCAAAGGATTGCTGAATCCGTTCGCGTTGACGATCCAGTAATCGGTTCGCGGCCCAGCTGCCACCAGTGATAGCAGAAATAATCGCTGTCAAACCAATTGCGAGATATTCCGGACCCACGTTTATAAAAAGTATTTTCTTTAATTCTAAGTTTAGTAATCAAGTTGAAGTTGTCCTTTTCTTGACAAACCCGTCACAAGCCAGACCAAGGCGTCGACGCAGTCGTCGTGACTACTGACACCAAAGTTAGTCAGCTCTTCGAACATAGTTGTGAAGTTACGGTAACGATTGAAGATGATCTTGCGGTCTTCAAACATACCCATGATGCCACGGAATCGTGCAAGCTTGTCAGCACGGAAACCTTTCACCGGATGCCAGATTAAGTTGTAAAGACTTTCTTCGTTCAGGCAAACACGTTTAAAGTCTGCTTCCAAGGAAGCCTGGTAACTAACGGCTTCACTCCAGATGTCGCACGTGGAATAAGTCGGGAAGTAATTATCGTTTGCATCCTTGCCAAGAACGGACCAGTCATTAAGAAGTTCTTTGAGTGCATCAAGCTTCTCCAAGTTACCCATGACTCGCAAGCGCCGATAATCAATGATGTGAATGCGGTCGCCAATACGACCGCCAAGAATCATGACGGTGTAATCGTTCTTTTCTTTAGTGCCAGCGGACAAGTCAACCCCAACACCAAGCGTGTCAAACTCCGTAGCGATTTCTGCTTTGACGATCAGCTCAGGCGCAAGCGACAACTCGTTTTGCCTGATGATCTGATTCATGTACTGGAATGAAAAAGCAATTGGAGCTTGCCGTTTCTTTTCCTTTAGATAATCCAATGACCACATGTCGGGCCAGTAGGAAAGTTCGTCGCCCGTCTTAGGGTCTGTTGAGATAGCCGAGAGAACAATCTGAGTCCAGTTGTTTTGTTCGTTAAATGTGGTGGCGTGAATGTCATCATGCCTGAAACGCGTACCAAGGCAAATTGCCCTGCCACCTTCAAACATGGTGGGAGCAATCACTGCGTTCCAGTTGTCCTGCATCATTTTCCTGATGTCAGGGTTGGAAATATCTGCAGCTGATTTGATGGCGTCATCAATCATCACAAGATGAGAACGCTTGGAGGTCACCGAGCCTTTAAGGCCTGCGGCGCAGAGCGTAAATTGTTCGTCACCTGTAACATCAATGCCGGCAAACTTATGGTCGATTGACCAGTACTCGTTGCTGGTGACGTTCTTGAGTAGGCGCACCTCTGGGAAAACTTCTTGGTAGCGCTTACTTTCAATAATTCGTTTGATTGTTGCGGACTTAGAACGTGCAATATCAACCGTATAAGAAAGATAAAGAATCTGCAAAGGCTTCTTGGCTTGCGTATGGATGCCAATGGCCCATGCCGTAAGCAACCCCAAGACTGTGCTCTTTGCCGAGCCACGGGGTGCAAGCAAATCTACGTTTGGCCCAGCAATACGCAGAAGGCAGCTACTGTCTTCTTCTGTTACAAAATGCCGATGCCAATCCTTATGATGCTGAGCCGGAGGTTTATCTGCAACGTATTCACAAAAGTAACCAAAATCTGACCGAGCTTGTTTAAGAGACTCAAGGTTTTTATTTGGTTTAACTGCGTAATTTTTGGAAGCCGCCCTTGCGTTTCTTCTATAGGCTAAATGAAGATAAGAAGGCACGGCTAGCTTTCAATGTTATTGAATACTAGCTTACTCTTCGGTTTGCTTACGTTTTTTGTTTTGGTACTGACGGGCTTTATCAAGAGCAGCTTTACGTTTTTCTTTATCGTTCATTTCAGAACCGTCTTCTTTTTTGGCCTCTTTTTTCTTAAAGTGCTCAAGAAGCTGAGGAGGCATTTTACCTTTAGCCATGCTTAATCTTTTTCTTTTATTTTAATAGGAGTTTATTCTTCTAGTTGCATGCGAGCCCACACACTCATGGTTGCTTCATGCAAAGGTCCTTCGATTGGATCGTCTTTAAAAATAAACATGATTTCACGAATGGCACGATCAGCTCCAGCCATTAGTAAACCTTTGCGATCCTTAGAAGAAGTATATTGCTCAACCTGGTGAATGGTTCCACGGAGTTCTTTTTCCATGGAAGCAATACGGGCAACGCCTGCATCACGTTTAACGGCCATATTTTCAATGTCGTCTCGTAATTTGCGGATGTCCTCTCGCATTTCTTCAATTTCCATCAAGAGCATCTTGCGATGATCCGGTTTTGGGTAATGGCTTTTAATCCAAGCTTCGCAAGAAACAATGTTTCCTACGTACCCCAAAAAACGTGAATAAAGAAATGACTCAATAAAAGAATAATTATCTGCTACAAAAGCATGGAAAGACTCTTGGACAGAGTCTTCCTGCTCTAACAACCAATCTTTAAAAGCATTTTGATCGGCGTGAATAGGAACAACCGATTGCTTAGTATGCGTAAGCTTGCCTTGCCGAACGCTCATTCCACTGCTTCTGACGATACTGAGAAGATTCTAGTTCACCAAGGAGACTTCTGAATCGTTCTGGATCAAATTCGTCGGCTGCAATAGTAGATTGCCCTAACAAATAATCATTCAGGCTTTGATCAAAACCACCTGTTTGTTGCTCTGAAGTAGATGCTGTTTGTTGTGCAGACGGCGAAGATTCCTGTTGTGATTGCAAAGAATCAAAATAACTTTTGAGATCGCTTGTTAAATCTGTACCAAAAGCACTGAGGCGTGTTTCTAAATCATCCGCCGTTAAATCTGTTTTATTAGTGGTGTCGTCGGTTTTATTGGTAGTGTCGTCGTTTTTATTGGTTGTATCATCACCGGACGTTACGGTAGTCCTTAAGTTCCTAAGCGTTTCTTTTTTCTTCTGTTGTAAATTTTCTACGCGTTTATCTTTGCCAAGATCTTTGAGTTTGCCTAAAACGTCCTTATATTTTTGTGGATCAGCAAGCCCAGCGCTTGTTGCGCCAGAAATTAACGTTTTGGCTTTTTGAGTTAATTGATCAATACGCTGTTCTTGTTTTTGTTCTTGTTTCTTTGGTTCTGGAGCAGTGGGCTTAGGTGTTTCACGCGCTTGCGGCGCAGAGGGCGCAGACGGCTTTGACTGGGAGCCGCCGCCACCAGAAGATTGGCCGCCGCCTCCGCCACCACTTTTGTTTCCGCCGCCACCTCCGCCACCTCCAGAAGGTGCAGACGCCTTAGATCCACCGCCGCCTCCTCCTCCAGAGGATTGGCCGCCACCGCCGCCGCCACCGCCTTTGTTTCCGCCGCCGCCTTTATTTGCCGCCATAACTACTCCTCAAGGATAGGTAAAGGTTTTGTCTGAACCTCTTGTTCTTGTTTAGATTTTTTCAAGTCGTCCAGTAAACCTTGAAAAGCTTTCACATCAAACGGTACGTTTAATGGGGAAGTTGGTTTAACAAAAGGAGACCTAAAATCCATTGTTATTACTGAGTTAATTATATCAGCGTTTACCGGAAGGCATACGGGATTAAGTTGTAAAGGCTAGTAGCTTGACCAACTTTTTGCCCTCTTAAATTTGTTAAAGCAGATAGTTTTTGTTGGCGTTCAGAAGACTTAGCCTGGATCTTATAGGGATCAACAGAAGTAGCGTACAACATTTCGGCTACGGTTGAACCAGGGAAATCATCAGGGTTTAAGCCAGCAAATGGCCCTTTAGTTTCTCCCGAAGCAACAGTAGAAACAGTAGGAACCGTGGTATCTGTATTAATGTCAATTCGCTCATTGGCGTTCCAAGTGCCTTTGCTGGGGTCTAAAGAATAGTTTCCTTGCCCCATAAATTTACCAATTTGATCACCTAGCTCAGATTGAGCAAAGTTTTTAGCAATATATTCACGGATATCTCCGGCACTATAACCGGCTTCAATTGCTTTATTTAAATCTTTTTTAGAAAGAGGATCATACTTGGTATATTTTGCACCTTCTTGTTTAAAACCTTGTTTTTCAAAAATATCTTTTGCCTTGCCACCGAAACGGTCGATTTTAAAATTACGGGAAACAGTAGCAAGAAAATCTTCAAAATCTTGGCCTGATTTTTTTGCACCCCGTTGAAGCTCGGCTCGGGTAATTGTTTTACCTTTGCCTTTATCCCCTTTAAGTGTTAAAGCTTTAGCAAGTGCTTCCTTTTGTTTGCCGGAAAGCTCTTGGCCTGAACGGCGAGAAGCTGTTAAAAGATCTTGTAAAGCGTCGTTTGCCATCTTTAAATCCTCTTAATTAACAGTATAAAACAAAGAAATTAAGAGTACTGAACTGTAGTGGGTGGTTTAAAGCGATAGGTACCGGTAAAAGTACCTTCTGGTGTTTGGTACCCAACTCCATACTTGCCTTCGTAAGGAAGGTTTGCGGCAAATGCTAAGGGATTTTTACGGATGTATTCCGGAGAAGACATCATTTTTGCCCCCAGGAAATTTGCAAATTCTTCTGGGCTTGTTTTACCAAGTGCACGGGCGGCTTCCTCTGTTGACTGAACATCTTGTTCAGATAAAGAAAGACCTAGCTGACGTGCTGCAAATTCTTGAAAAGGGCGGTAACGTGCTACAGACTCTTTAGGTGCAAGCCCTGCAGGCATCGTAGAAAGATCCCTGGCAACCTTAAAAGAGCCTGGAACGTCATACGCCATGCCGAAATCGGCAAAGAGGTCTGAGGCTTCTTCTGGACTGCGATAACCACGTCGCACTTGGGACGCTAAAAAGTCAGCATATTCTGGTGCGTCTTTACCAATAGCAGTATCGTATCCTTTGACATCCTTGATTGCGCCAAGTCCTGTTGAACGCAACGAGCGAATCAAACGATTAAAACCAGCGTTAGAACTGCTTTTTTTTGGATCTGTTTCAACAGATGGGTTAAGAATACTCGAAAGAGTAGGCTTACCAGCTTTTGTGATGCCAAGGGCCTCTTCAATATTACCAAGTCGAGAAGAAACGTCATCTTCTTTCTGGTTTATATAACCAAAGTAGTTTGACGCAGGCATATTAAAACCCTCTTTTGTTTTATTTTACGTTATACAAATAGATTGGTTGCAGGCATGAAGCCGGGCATTGCATCTTTGAGTCTGTCTTCGTATCGTTGAGCAGAACGCAATGCAATCATGGATGGATTATTCGCTTCGATATTTGCACGTTGAGCAATATCTCTTGCCGTGTTAATACGATTTAAGGAGGCGCCAGCGCCGCCTTCATAACGAGAAGTAAGAAAATCTAGACCAAAACCACCAATCTTACCGGCAAGCTGTGCAGTGGCTGCAGTTTTAGCTGCTTTTTCGCTTGCTTTGGCAGCAATATCAGCAGCTTCTCGAGCGGCATCGGCTTGCTCTTCAGCTGCACTTTTTTGTTGGAAGCCTCCAAAGATAGAAGCCCCTGTAGAAAGAAGACTGAGCCCAATTGAAAAAGGATCCATGCCAGTAGGTTTAGCTGTACTTGCTGCACTCGTAGAGGCTGGTGCCGCCAAAGGAAACGCTTGATTAACAGGCGTAATTGGTGCCGTGGTAGCGTATTGTTGCCAGCCAGATGATAAAGCCATCTTTTAATTATAAAGCGACGTTAGCTAAACCCACGTCCACGAGGAATAGATACTTCGGGGAAGGCGCCCCAGGAACTACGAATGAGTTCAGGGATTTGCGCACGGATACGAAGATCCGGTGCATTCAAGGCCATCTGCGCAAGATTGGCGCTGGTTTGCGTAATGGTGCGTGGAATATCCGCCATCAACTGATATTGGAAAGCACGTTTATCACGCTCTGCTTGGATCTGTGCGGCACGCTCTGCTTCTTTACCGCGCTCTTCTGTCATCACCTGAAGAAGCTCACGGAAACGAGTAGGATCGTTATAAACGTCTTCTCGTTTGCGATTGAGAAGCATGGCTCCCGCAAGACTAGGATCCATCTTTTTTAACAAGTCTTGTTCCCAGGGTTCCCAGGCTTGAGCTGCCGGAGTCATGGGGGATCCCATGGAAGAAGCAACTACGGAACCAAAGAGAGAAGGGTCAGCCATGGGTTATTCCTCAGCCAATTGAAATGCTAGGAGCAGCTAAAGCAACCGTATAAGGATTAGTTGCTAAATATTGACGCATCGTGGCGCCGCGTTCACGCTGAGCACCCAATGCAAGATTTGCTTGTGCTCCAAGGGTCATCTGTTGGAGATAAGCATTGTTTTGAGTATTAATCAGTGCTTGAGAACGTGTCAGTTGATCGTTTGCAAGCTTCGTGGTAATTGGAAGCATTGCCTTCTGCATATCAACTTCTTGTTGATTCTGGAACTGAGTAAGATCCTTGAGGTTAGAAGTAGTCATACCCATCATCGTGCCGTAGTACTCAAGCTGACGCTTTTGATTACGGTTATTAAAATCTTCTTGGGCGGCAGCATCATTAAGGTTGATGCGTCCCAAGGGAGTTTCAATGTAACGAGGAGGTTGGCTGACCTCGGTCCCTGTTTTACCCGTAGGTGGTTTACCCGTGTAAGCAGAGACCGCTGCTTCTGCTGCACCGCCACCAAGCATGCCGCCTAACGCAGAACCGGCTAGACCACCGATGACAGTGCCAACGCCTGGAAGAAGTGCAGAGCCTAATGCAGCACCAGCGGCGCCACCAGCAGCAGAGCCCACGAGCCCACCAGCAGCTTCTGCAGGGCGTCCTTCCATCAGCGATGGGATTGCCATCAGTGCACCACCGGCCAGGCCACCCCTGAGTCCAGCACGCATCGGTTTGTTTTTAATATATTCACCTGTTTGCGCCGCTTTTTGCTTAACGTTTTCTAACGTTGATCCAGCACTTCCTTGAAGTTGTTGCACAAAATCTTGAAGACCTTGTTGTGCTTGAGCACGACGGCCTTGGGGTTGCTGGGCTCCACCAACTTCCATTACTTCCCCTGAAACGGGGTCGCCCATATAAGTTTTACCGGTGGCTGGATCCGTAAAAATGCGAGCCATCTATTTGATTATTTCTTATATTTTAAATTTTACCAGTAGTCACACCATACTCAGCAGTTGTCGGTAACTGATTGCGAGCATTGGTTGCAAGTAATTCGTTGACCACATTACCGGTAGCAACACCGCCAAGAGAGCCAAGAAGACCGCCAACGGCGCCACGGATAGCCCGTTGTTTAGGAGTGCCACCACCTGAAGCAGCAATCTTGGCACCTGCTGTGCCACCAGCAAAGCCTGTAACCATTGGAACGCTAACGGGGAATCCCAACATCCGAAGCTCGGGATGACCCTGGAGATTCTCCATCGTTCCTTTGACAATACCTAAACCAAGCAAACCTTTATCGTTGTAAAGGAAGTTAAGGTAATTTGAGTAACGCTCAGGTGTTAAAGAAGGAATTTCTTCTTTTGCTGTTGCGTACTTGAGAGGGTCGCCAGTACGTCCCAGGAAGAAACGTTCAAATAACTCCTGTGTTGGCTGTGCTGTTGCACGACGATCTTCTGCACCCTTAGGGGAATAAGTCTGAGCGTAACCCTCAGGACGGAACTGTTCTTCAGGATTTGTGATGTCGTAAGTACCAGCAGCTGCAACAGCCGGTATTGCAATCGCTAGACCTGCTGCAGCACGGCCTGTGGGTGTATCGATTTCCTGCACACCAACTTCAGCAACACGTTGTGCAATTGCTAAGGGATGGTTCCAACGCCACCAATAGGTACGTGTACCGTCATTGCCGACATCAATCAGCATGCGGGACGTATAAGCACCTAAAAACTGGCTTGGTGTTTCCCGTGCGGAAATACCTTTTGCTTTAATTGCTTCTTTGAAACGCGGGTCTAAAACACTCTGTCCGTATCCAAGGCCCTCTCGGACCATACGAATTTGTGCGATATCTGCTTTCTTGAAGCCACGTTTATATTGTTTAACAATGTCTAAGGGATTCATTAGACAATACCTCCAGCAGCACGCAAGGCTTCAATATATTCAGGGGGATAAGCTCCGAGGACTTTATCCATGTTCTGGCGATACTGATCCAGGAAAGTTTGTTCAATCCCTTGTGCTTGGAACTGAGTACCAGGTGCAACGGCTTGGGGCGCTTCTAAGTTATTAACTGCTTGGCGTTGCATCATTTGTTGCATGATCTGCTGCTCCTGTGACACCTGCGTTGGCTCAACAGAAGGAGGCATTAAAAACTTTCCAGCAATTGCTTCTGTAGCAAGAGGAGAAAGTAAAGAGCCACCAATATTTGCTGCAGTTTCCAGGCCAGAGGGAACCATCTCTTGCTCAAACTTACCTGGAGCAACTTCTACACGTCTGGTCTTGGGAGGACGAATCTTGCGTGCTGCAGCAGTTAAAGGAAGAGCCACTGCCAAATCACCAAGGCCATATGCAAGGCCAACACCGGGACCACCGGCCATCATGCCAAAACCTGCCGAAAGCGCACTACCTGTTGCAACGTTACCAACAAGGTCTTTATTCCTTTTTAAATAACCCAGCAGGCGCCCAGAAAGGTTCATATTATCTACCAGTATGTTTTTATTTTAGGTTGATTAACCTACGTTGATAGAACCCTGTGGATTTTCTGAAATTACATCCGGAAGTTTTGGAATGTTTGTAGTGAAACCTTCTTCCGCCATTGCCAGTAAATAACCATTTGGATCTAGGTTGTTTGCCCTGGGAAATGGATTTTCAGTTTTTTCTTCTGGTGAAATAACAGGACTATAGGTATAGACTTCTTTCCATAAAGGATTGAAGTCTGGTTGTTGCTCTGGAAACATTTCAGTAAGTGGGCGCCCTATTGTGAAGTCATAATCTGTTTCAGGATTAAAACGCCCAAGGTTTGTAAACATGACATAAGAGTCAGGTTTAGGTTCTTCTGAAACAAAATTAAGTTTTTTATTTCGTGTTGTACGTTGATTAGCAACGCGATTAGTCAAATCTTCTTGAGTAAAGCGAGATGGAATCCACGGAGTTTTAGCCGAAGATGCCGGTAAATCGTAATTGTCTTTGAAGTTTGTTTTATGTTCTTTTTCACCACCAAATTTTATGTAGTCATTTGGTGAGGTCCTAGGCTGCTCTAATTTCATTTAGCTTTTTTCTTCTTATGTAAGCCTACAAGAGTTTTACGTAAGTTAGCTTGCTTAACTGTTTTGGGATCATACTTGTCCGGAGCACCCAATACGTTCTCTTGAAGCTGGGCGGGTGTGATGCCACGGGACTTGGCTTTAGCCGTAAAAGCGCCTTCCTTAATGTCGGCACCTTGGATCCATTTTTTATCTTTTTTTTGCTCAGCCATGATCAAATTAAACGGGGTTGAATAACAACTTCAGAAGTTAAAGGTGTTGATCTTCCTCTTTGTAGTCTACTCATATAAGCTTCAAGCTGATTTGCAGCAAGGTCAGCAGGAGACTGTACTTGTCTTGCGGAATATCCAGTAACACCTTTTAAACCTAACTGTTGAGGAGGAAGTGTGCCAGGATCAGGGGTTAGGCGAGGAACAAAAGTAATTTCTTCAGCTTGAGCTGGCTCAGCCATTTGCCTACGAAGAAGGGTTATTTCATCTGGTAAGACACCGCCACGTGGATTTCTTGCTGCTTGCTGTTTAGCAGCTCGAATTGTTGCTTGCGACATGTTAATGGAAGAAAGTTTTTGTTCAGGAGTAGAAGTAATTGTTGTTTTAAATCCAGGATAACTACCGTGGCGCAAGGTCATTTTGGTTTCTTCGCGTTGCAATGCAGTCGGACGAAGCTCGGGATCTGCAATCGGGAAGTTGCGTGGTTCAACTCCATAGATGCCGATGCTAGAACCCGTTTGAGCTTCTGGATCGTACGCAGAAAAATAACGGCCGCCACCAGTTTTTTGTTCGTCTAACTGAACAGAGGGACGACCACTACGAATCTCAAGAGTTTCTGCAATAGGTTCACCGGTGACTGGATCTACTTCAAAGAAAGGACGCACTCCTTCTTGACGTGGAATCATATTGTATTTAGATCCAAGGGATTCCAAAGATTCCATTTGCCCTCGCACATAGTTGCGTTCTGCTAGTGCGTCACCAAGATCAACATTGATAGATTCTGGATTTAGGCTTTGACGTTCAAACAGCATTTTATTGAGCATGCGGGTGTAATATCCGCCCTGATCAGGTTCGTCCGCAGCAGCAAAACGAAGTTGTGGCTCCAACTGATCAATTTCATTAAGACGATTAATAATTGCTTGTTTTTGTTCGCCAAGTGCAGAAATTTTATTTGTTAAGGCAATATCTTTTTCAAACAAGTCGTCAACAAACTCACCTCGCCCTGTGGGTTTGAAGAACATACTGGTTGGGATTTGTTCTTTTTCTCTGAGTTCTGTTTGAACACGTGGTATTACAGTCAGCGGGGAAGACGGTGCTTCGGACAAACGTGATAAGACGGATGGGTCACCAGTGGATGCATACAGCTCCATGGCTTCCGCGATAGCTGGGTCTTGACCCATGGCACGTTCCCGCCGATAGCGGCCCGGCATCGTGGCACCTAATTCTTCAAAACGCGATTGAAGAAACTCTTGGGCTTTTTCCCGTGGACTAACTGCAGCCGCCGAAAGAAGAGGCGTTGCTTGCTGCTCATTAACTAACGTTGGTGGAACAGTGGATTGGCCCCAGGGGTCTGCAATATTCAGTTGTTTAATAAAACGACCTGTAGTTTGATCTTCACCAGATTCAACTGCGTTAATAAATTGATTACGCGTATTAAGAATTTCTTGATCTTGAAGATCCGTTAAATTAGCTTGGATGTTCTGACTAAATTCTTTGAATGTTCCAGGGGTGCGTCCTTCGGGAAGATCGGTGCGTTGGCCTGTTAACGCCGGACGTAAAGACACATAAGTTTCAGCAAACCTTTCGGGGCTGCGGCCACGAGCAAAAATTTCTCCAGTGCGTGGGTCGGTAATTAAAGTTTGCGTTTCTAAAGCTTCTGGATCGGCTGCGCGAGAAATACGGTCGTAAATATCGCCTTGTGGGCGATACACCTTAGGTAACTCTGATTCAGGTTTTTGGGCAACAGCTGCGTAAACAGCTTGTCGCGTTGGGGGAGCTTTAGATGGAGCTGGTTCTGAAGTTGCTGCTGCACGGCGAACAGCTTGAATGTCCGCAAGATTGGCTTTAGTCACTCCAGCGGTTGCAGAGCGGGCTGGACCTTTAGGAATCTGTTGACCGCGACGCATTAAGGCCCTGGCACCAAACCCCAAACCAGCTAATGCACCTACTGCAGCAGCGGCAGCACCCAACGCACCGAGGGGATTTGACTCTTCGACTGGTGGTTTGAGTTGATTACGGCGAAATTCCAAAACTTCAGGCGCTATTTTTACCCGTTCTTCTGGAGATTCAGGGATTGGCACCCCTGTTGCACGGCTATAGGCGTAGAAATCTGCAGGGGAGAGCGCCATAACCTTTTAAAACGTATTTTTTATCTTTTGTTGAGTACATTCTAACTTTGGGTAATTAAAAAACGTAAGCATCTTGTAAACTAAAGAGTATGAGCCGTGGTTAGCGGGATTTATTTTTAAAATGGACCAGGAAAGCAGAGAAAGACGCGAAAATATTCGTCAAACAATTGACGAACGTGCCAATCAACTTCGTGAAAGTGGTATTCACCCTTTTGAAGTACAGAAGGCTAGGTCTGCTGCTAACCAGGAACTAGCCGTTGCGGTTCCCGATGTTGAAAAATATCAACAAGCCGTAAATTTGGCAACGCAATTTCAACAGAAAGGCGCAATCTAAATCAAAAAATTAAAATAAGGTTAAATAATTCATAAACGCCGGGGTAAGACCCGGCTTTTTTGTTGAAGTTTTTGGGCTAAGTAGGGAAATAACATACAAAATAGCAATTTAGGTATAAATTACTACAAAAGGAAGGCTCCTATAGGGCTCAAATAGGGTACAAAATTACCTGACGCTTCTCCCAACCGCCAACCGCGAGGGGATGCGTAGGGAAAAAAAGAACCTGACCTCGTTATTGAGAACGATTCTCAAGAAGCGAGTCGATTTTAGGTCTAAATACCTACCAAGCCGAGCAATTGTTACGATTTCCTAACATTTGGCGACTAGTTGGGGAAGAGCCCCGCGCTTCGCGAAATAAGACAGTGAGCTACGCCAGAGTTCACTCAGAGTTTACATCAATACATCCAGGGATAACGGGGGCTGCGCATCCGTAACACGCAGATGTTCCATTGCATTTACTTGGTTCCATGATTGAGTACTGGTTGGTTACAGCCGAAGAAGGTGACTACGTTCACAAGCGTGCATGCTCCACCCACGAGAAGGCTTGTCAACAAGCCTGGCGTTGGGAAGATGATTGTCTTGACAACATCCGTATGGAGTTTATGTCTTATCCAGCTTCGCAGGATGACGTTCCGTTCTGAGTACCAGGCGTGATGCTGGGGGGTCGAACCCCCCACTCAGCATTGCCCCCAGCGGAGATGGGCACCGCACCATGGAGAGATCTGTGATCGACCTGACAACTGGTTGGGTACAACACCCTGGTGTAACAGGTGGTTTCCACCTGGTCTACATCGACAATCTCGTTGGTGAGATATCCATTGTCACTGGACCGAAAGGTTCAGGACTAATGGGTCACAACGATCCAGGTGTAGAGACCACATACGAAGTGTGGTTTCCAGGTATGTGTAACCCAACAGGTTACCTAACACTTGCCGAAGTGCAAGGCATTATTAAATTCATGCGTCAGCGTGAAGAAGAGCGCCTTGCTTGGCAAGAAGAAGAAGACTGATCCGTACAAGCGGGTGACCAGGTGCAAACCCTGGTCCAGTTATTGCCCCCAGCGGAGATGGGCACCGCACACAACAGGAGTTTCCTGTGGCTAACGTCGTTGGCACTTTGCACACTCTTCAGTTCACATCTGAGGAGTTGCATCTGCTAGTCAAAGCCGTGGAAGACCAGTATCTTTCTGCTGCAGAAGATCACGGTCTTTCTGTCGACTTAGGTGTGGTTGCCCTAAGAGATGCTTTGCAAAAACCAATTCAAGCTGACTGCCAAGTCAAGTGGCTTGAGAGAAAGGTTGAATACAAGAAGCACGAGGTTGCAACGCTTGAGAAAGCTATTGCAAAACTACGCGCTGTGAGCTGATCCGTCAAAGCGGGTCCCAGGGTGCAAACCCCTGGGCAGTTATTGCCACCCACCGAGGGTGGCCTACTCAGTTACATGTTACGCAAGAAGTTATCGCAAGCATTGGCCGTCGCAGCGGTCAAGCTTGCTCAAGACCAAACTCCTGAACGCGTCAAAGCGCAGCTCAACGTGCGTAAGAAAGCATTGATCTATGAGATCGATGGTTACCGCACTGCTCTGTCCAACTTCATCTCACCGAACCATGACTAAGAACTACATGTTTGATGCAACACTTGCCCTTGTGCTTGGCACAGGGGTTGGCATGTTTTTGTCAGTGCTTGGCCAGAAGGCCATCAACCAGCACTACAAAGCAACGTGCAACTCCCGTCCAAATCACAATCTCATCTACACCCAAGGATTCCTTGGTGATACGTACTACTGCATACACAATGCAGAGATCAAGGGCAATTGACGTTTGCACTTTCCCATCCGCAAGGATGGGTTACTGCAGACCTCATCGTCTGCTATTCAACTCAACTCAGTTCACGTCATGTTCTCTAACACCATTGTTGGCAACATCTCGTACATGGAGAAAGCCGTCCATGAGGGTCGTGAGTTCCTCGCGATCACCATGGTCGTTAACGATATGTACGAAGGTGTTTGCCGCATTAAGTTCAATAACGCCAATGGTTTGATGACTGCCTATAACAACGGCACACTCGTCGTTGGTCAGCAGCTCATCCTTACTCAATACGATGTCAGACTTAGCAGCATCCGTACGCACTACATGAGTGATGGCGATCTTGTGGCACTGAAGTACCCCGAGATGGCACTCACTCGCGTCCGTGCGATCATTGGATCTGCCCCTCGTCCTAAGGTACAGCCTGCGGTCACAGCACCAAAGGCTGAAGCAACCTTGGAAGAGATTCCCTTCTGACATCAGACTCCTGCCCTTAACCCTTCCGTTTGATACGCTCTTGACAGAAGCTTGGTTCCCAACGAAGAATCAAGCTTCTTTCTAAGTCGTAAGCATCCCATCCAGTCATCCAGGAAATCTTAGTGGTTGTGCAATCAACACTGCCACGTTGAAAACCTGGATGATGTGAAGGATTGCGTAAACGATTCCACAGTATTTTGCTGCGTCCAATGTACAAAATCTTGTCATTGGAATCAATCAATGCATAGCATCCGGGCTTGGCTGGTATTGTCTTGGCATCTTGCCAGCATACCCACTGCCAGTTTCTTGGATCTATTTCCATTGACACAGTTTAATACGTTCGCGTATCGACGGTGGGTTTACTGCAGGACTCCACATCCTGCTCAACATTCACCCAACATCTCAACTCACATGCAACGCATCTACTCCATGGGTAAGAACAAGTTCATCACCCTTGATTCTTACCATGCCTCACGCGAGAATCTTGCTAGCAAGGTGCTCCAAGTTGTATTCGTCATCATCATTGCATCCGTCACTGGATCTGCAATGGTCGGTGTTGATCTCATCCAACTCCCTTCAACGAATAACAATGCACGGACTCGCTGAACACACCCAAGTTCTGGAAGCACGCATCAATTGTTTGATCGATAAGCTTCTGGAACACTACAACAAACAGTACGGAGACTATGCCATCGAATTTGAAATAGTTCGGGGCACGAAGTACTACAAGATCATTCAACGTAATGTCACACGCAATGCGCTTGGCAATTACGAAAGCAGTGTCCATGCCTTTATCCATCGGCAATCAGGTGCCGTCTACAAACCAGCCACATGGAAGGCGCCAGCCAAACATGTGCGGTACAACTTGCTAGACGATGTCTCGTATGAGACCTGCCTCCTGAAAGCCGATTGGGCTGGCACTTACTTGTACATGAGGTAACGACGCACTACCACTGGTGTCTTCACTGCCTGAACCACTACGGCTGGTACTTGCATCCCTGTTTGTACCAGCTATTCTCCATCTGCATCCACTGCACTCAAAGCAACACGATCCATGGAAGCGCTCAGCCAGCTCGACGTTCACAACCCTGATCACATCTCTGTTATCACACGAGATGGTAAGGTCACAATCTCCGTCATTAAAGACGGAACATCAGTGACCCTTGGGTTTCCAGTCAAGACAAGTGTCTTTGACCTAACCCCTCGGACCCCCCTGCAACAGCCAGCACCAAAGATAATGGCTGTTAAGGAGATCCAAGGAAAAGTTAAGGTCGAAGCTAAGACTCAACCGAAGGTTAGTCCTCCGGGTAACTGCAAGCTAACCAAGGAGAAAGTCCGTGACATCAAATGGATGTTATCCGATGACGGTGTGATGAAAGCTTTCAGCTCCAAGCAACAAGCTTACGAAGCAATTGCAAGTAAGTTTGGCGTCAGTCATCACACCATCTCCAACATCCACAAAGGCCTGGCCTGGAGAGGCGTAAAGATCTAATCACCGCCGTTGGTACTTTTGTACTACGACTGGACCTGAGTAAGTCCTTAAACTGCTCAGCTTTTTACCTACAGCTCACCATGAATCAACTCGATCCCAACTTCAACGCAGACTTGCTTGATGCCATGGCTGACATGGCGTATCAGCAAGAACAAGCACTGCGTGAAGAATATGAACTCAACCCACCTGAACTAGAAACCTACGATGACCAAACATGAACATGAAGATGACATCATCATTGTCATCATCACAATCATTTCAATTCTGATCACCACACTACTGGAGGCACTCCAATGTCTTACATCTCAGAACTCAAGAAGTTCTATCCCAAGTCCTACAAATTGCGCTACGCAATCCAAGCCTACAAAGTCCACAAGGACTTCGAACACGAAGACCCAACGGTCATCACCATCCACGAAACGACGCTCTGCTACGGCGGTCCAGAGGAAGGAGGATGGTGGTACCATGCAGGACTCCCAGTCCTCAGCCACTGCATCTTCTCCAAGAAGCAAGCGATCAAAACCTACGTCGAGTACTTCGAAGAATACGAGATCGAAGGTCAGCCCTCTCTTGGAGATACAACGACTCGATCCAACATCGAACTCAGCTTTGCCAACGCACTAGCCAAGGCATACCCTGAGTCACGTCCGTACTATTGCTAAGTCATGTCCATTGCAACACTGCCTGGTCTCACCATCAATCAACGCAATCTCTATACGTATTTCTTGGGACACAAGAAGAAACATGGCAACACACCATGTTTTGTTCCAAGATGTACAACGCAAGTCTCAAGGCTTGATCAATATCTTCAGGCATTGGTCAAGCTGGAGCAATACGGTTTAATACGCGTTGATCGAACCAGTGAGAACTACACAGGCTGGATCATGACGGAACCTAAATCTAAATGACGTAAGTATTTATACTTAATATTGTTCGCTATTCGCAAATAGCGAATACAAGCCAATACTTCAGTCATAGCCTCAATCCTGGGCATCACCGACGCCAACTAGGTGTATAAGTCCCAGGCATTCACTCACATCAAACCAACTCATGACCTACAAGAACGAATACGCCTGCGTCCAAGAAGCTTTGACTCTGCTGAAAGCAATCAGCGAACGCGAGTCGAAGCGTCACGAAATGGACCAGCACCTCACTCCAAGCATGCTCAGCCTGCTCGAAGACGAGATCATCCCACTGATCGAGAACGAGCTGGATGTGGACTATGCACCAGACGAGGTAGGCGAACCGCCTATCACGATGGCTGAGATCCACAACGCAGCTTGGAAAGAACATCAAGCTATGCACAGCTGATACCCCGAACCCCGGAGGGGGAGTACCAGGAGTTCTTCTAATTCTATTAGATAAACTTATGTGTTACTCCCCGTCCATGCCTTGACAACCCTGGTAGACTCAACACACTTACTCAACTCATCCCAATGACTAACAACACTCCTCGCATACCAGACTCCCTGGATATGCAAAGACTACAAGCCATGCAGCTCGTAGCCAAGATGAAAGAATCTGCAGAGAAACATGGTATTGGTTTCATCGGGGGCTTTATTGCCCCCAATGGAGAAAAGTTTGTTATGTCCAATATGAACGAAGAAGATTCCCAAGCATTGCTGCCGGAAGATCTCAAATGACTAAACGTTCACTCATCAGTTTTGATCGCACCATCCATGGTGTGAACATCACTGAACATGGAATTAAATCTGTGACCAAAGCGATTAAGCTTGGTCCCTTTCAACTCACACTCAACGCTAATCTCAATGGTGTCAAAGGATCCGTCAGTGTTCCTGGCACAGGAGTTAGCATTCCAAACATTAAATTAATCTAAAGATACTGGGCATCCGTAAGGTATAAGCCCCAGGTCTGTTCACTTACTCAACTCAAATCATGTCTGCTTACATCGACCAGCTCACTTTGTTTGATCGAATCAATCTTGCTGCCTGCGCACAGCGCAGAGCATCAGCAAATGTGTTGGATTCAACACGATTTGAAGGCGAGTTTAGTACAGCATTTCTGTGGACTAAGTACCGCCTGACCAAGACCCCTCACTATTCCTACATCGAAGACTGATGAACGTCCTTGCAATCGAACACACCTCATTCACTGACACTCATGTCACAGTTACAGCAGTTGTTGACGAAATGCGCTTGCTCTATCGGGCGACTGCTCTCGACCCTGAAGAGTGGGCTCCTGCATTGTGCACAGCAACTGTTGAACTGGATCCAGAGGAACCAATTCCTCTTGATGAAGATGGCTTCTGTGCCTATCTTGATCACATCGATCCTCAATGGCAACTCGTTGACACCTCTGACTACGAATGATTGGCTTCTCAATTGAATTCAAACGCTGGTACTTTGTACTGCGTGGTCCCAGGGGTAGGGTCTACCTAGCCACGGGCTTCATGAAGTAATCATTCCGTCCTGGACATGACGTTAAACTGTCCATTCCTTTTACCTATTCAACTCAATGCAATTCCAACTTCCCTCTAACCTACAAACCGAACTGCTTGCCTATGACCCAACACTTAAGGTGTTGGCTAAGCAAGCTAAGACCACACCGACTAAGAAAGCTAAATACCCACTAGGTAACATCCCCCATCTGATTCCACACAACGTCGTGCGTGAATCCGATCAACAAGCTGCGATTGATCACATCAATCAACAGTCAGCACCAGATCGCTATCGGGTATTTACCACGCCTGTGGACGTAGCAACCCCACAGGCCAGACTTAAAGTTATTGCCATCCTGTATCACTACGAACAGGTTTGGTATGCAGCATGGCTGCCTCCCAAGAAGCAAGCTGATGAATATGTGTATGGTCATGCATATGCATTCAAGAACACATCAGCTGCTGCCAAGACTGCACCGCATCATATCTGGAATAGCAAAGATAAATGTATTGAACATCCAGGTACTCGTGGTGTTCAGACATTTACTTATGCCATGAATATTGTCAAAGACGATATCACTGATAAGAATGACAGTGGTTGGCGTGCTTATCAGTGGCAAGCTTTTAATATCCACTGCCAGAAAGGACGTGCAATTCTTGAGCAATGTATACGTTCATTTGAAGCAAGCCTGAGGGAAGACCTGCCTCACTGGTCTGACTCTCGTGGATTGTTTGAACGTATCCGTTGCAAGAATGTATTTGATGCAGCAGAAATTCCGTCAATGATGTCTAAGTATCTTGACGAAGAACAAGGCTTGACTGTTGATAACTTACTTAATGCTGCGCGTAAATTCAATGAGCAGAATATAAATACATCAGCTACTTACTGCGCACTAATTACTATTGAACATATTATCTCTAAGCCTGCAATCAAGAAGCTGCTTCAAGTATCTCTTGATCAATGCACAAGTCATTACAACGATCCCAATAACACTGAGCGTAGACCAATCAGACAAGCTTGGAATACTTTTATTCAAGTCATTAACTCCATCGATTGGATTAATAACATCTGGCCTGATTGTCCACTTGATTACTATCAGACTTATTACACAGAACTTTGTTGCATCAAATTAAGTTACATCCGTACACGTAGCTTTGATACCAACTCATCTCAATTTGTTGAATGGTTGCGTGAACACATGCCAGTTGCATCGTTGTTCACAATGCTGCGTAAATATCTTGAGCAACAAGATGGACGCTGGATTGACTCTGATGTCGGCTATTCACGTGCTTCATTCCATGAACTGAATGATACATTCTCTATGGCAATCCGTATCCTTGTTAGTGGCAAGGAACTTGCACCACCCAAGCGTTGGCGCATTGCTGAGTTCCATGACTATGTACAAGCAGAGTCTTGGAAGATCCAGAATCCCAACGAAACCTTGCGTCAGGATCTATTCCCTGAACCGATTAAGGTCACACGCAATGACAAGACCTGGTCATTCTTTCAGCCTATTGACACACACCAGCTAGCCATGTGGGGCCAGGCCGTACGCAACTGCGTCGGCTCTGCATCACACTATGCTGAGGACATCAAGAAGCGTAAACACTTTGTTGTGCTATGCATGATTGATGGCAAGCCTACATTCACCATCCAGCTGGTGGTTGACATGGGCGTCATGTCTGTCAAGCAAATTGCTGGTGTTGCGAACCAGCGATTGACTGAGGACGAACGTGAAGCTTACACAGAAGCTTTCCGTGAGGTCTTGCAACTTCGGGAGAAGCAGCTACAATCTGCCTGAGCCCGCACGGTTTACCAGCCTTAGCCTCGATACTAGGGCTGGTTTCAATCATGACCGACTACACCGATGAACAACTACTTGCCATGGCTATGGCCAACATTGGCGAGTACATCACAGACAACTCACCGCACTACGTATTAGTTGATGATCCTCGCAATGAGGATGACTACGACACATGGGACTATGGCACTGAGCCATTGCCTCATGACCACACTTGGCACTCAACATCCATTGATGTAGAGGTAAGTCCAAGTCAGCCCGAGTAGCCCAGCGGAAGAGGCAAGCGACTTAAAATCGCTCAAGCGTGAGTTCGAATCTCACCTCGGGTACCAACCACTCACTCAATTCAAGTCATGCAAATCTTTGCTGCTTTCAAACATCTCATCCCTGAGTTCCATGCATTCAGCGATGACGACAATCGTTACAACCTTGGTGCTACATGGACAGACCCCAATGGTTTACGTGACTACCACAACCTAGAGCTGCGGTACGTCTACAACTCTGAGAAGCTTGCGATCCAGCAGGGGCAGCCACAACCGGATGGCTCCTGGCGCTACGTCGAACCTTGCGGGCGTGTTCACATCATGAGTGCTGAGCGTGCCAAGGCATTCATGGAACAGACCCAAGCCCATGCCACCATCATGTGCGGCATGTTGGATCGTATCAAAGACTCTGGTCTGATGGATCAGTTGGTAGACACATCAGCCCAGGCAGCCTAAACTTCATGCGGAATGTTTGGCCCCTGCACATGCGGGGGTCTTTTCTTCATGATCACACCACTTCAATCTGAAACAGTAACAGATGTCACTGAGTTAATTGCAGACTCAATCCCTGATCACGAATGGGATCGTGTTCGTCAAGCACTTGTTAAACGCATTGTAGATGACATGCCATCAGACATTATGCTGGCACTGACAAATTCACCTGATGACTTTGACTTTGCTGAGATGTTTCTTGATGCACATTACAAAGAAACTGGTATGACTCAGCTAATTGTTGATTCATTTAATCTCATTGGTTCTGAACAAACTGCTGACCTACTTGATTCACTAGACATTCAAGAAACTCATGGCATTTCAGAAGGCAATCCTTCCTGACTGTCCTCAATGCAATCAACCTGGACTCAGAGTTATTGAATCCAGACGAACTGGTTTATCTACCAGGCGTCGCAAGAAGTGCGACTGCTGTCACTACAGGATTACAACCCATGAAGTAACAGCAGACTTCTTTGAAGAAGCTAAGCGCAACCTCTATCTTGTTGAGCAGCTTTACAAACTCATGAACAATCAACCACTCACCTCAGATGGGGATGACTCCACCCCAAGTGTGAGTGCAACTAAATTCAAAGCACTCAACAAATGTGGCGACTGCCATCACAACAAAGATGGTTGCTATTGCGCATTTGATTTTCCTGAATACGACACTGCTGAGTCGTACGACTGCAATCACTTTCAACTCTTTAAATCCAAATGAGTACCAAGCGTCAGTACGATTACGTCATTGGTGATCGCGTAGCAGAACGTCCCAAAGCTCATGGGATCTTTGCTGTACGTTCTGAAACTAAAGAACGAATTCAACAGTACAGGAACCAGCGTTATGGCACCGTGGTTGGTATCAACCTTAAGCCAAACAAATCAGGTGCCAAGCTGAAGTTCCTATTGATCCGATGGGATCATCTCAAGACTCCAACAGAACATGCACAAATGCGTATCTGTCCTGCTGATGAACTGCTAAAGTTGCAGGCATCTGGTTATGGACAGGAGGTTGATTGATGAACGTAGATCTCACTTGGGTTACACCAAACGCAGAAGAACTCATCGTTAAGATGGCTCGGGTTTCTGCTCCAAGGAACCAAGACAACATGGACACAGCTCCACGGTTGTTGCGTTACCTCATTAAGCACAAGCACTGGTCACCATTTGAGATGGCTGGGATGTGCGTTGAGATTGAAACAACGCGTGCAATCTCACCACAAATTCTTCGTCATCGTTCATTCTCATTCCAGGAATTTAGCCAGCGCTATGCAGATACAAATGAGCTTGGCTCCGCAGTAATTCCACACCTGCGTAGGCAAGATCACAAGAACAGACAGAACAGTATCGATGATCTGTCTGCTGAAGAAATCGCTGGTTACTACAGACGCATCAGCGAACTGTATGAGAACTCTGAACATCTTTACCGTGAGATGGTCAGCAATGGCGTAGCAAAAGAATGTGCTCGCTCCATTCTGCCACTTTCGACACAGACAAGACTCTTCATGAATGGCACACTGCGTTCATGGATCCACTACCTCCAACTGCGTGAATCAAATGGAACTCAATTAGAGCATCGTGAGATTGCTCTATCTATCAAAAAGATTTTTTGTAAAGAGTTTCCGATTATTGGAGAGGCTATTTGGGGATGAAAACAATAGAAGTAAAGCTTTATCAACGCTTTAATCGTTGGATTGTTATTGATGCAACACCTGTAATAAAACGATACGGCACTAAACATGGGAATGGCAAAGGCAGACCTGTCCGTAGTTTTTTATGTAGGTGTGATTGTGGCACTGAACGCATCGTAAGAGGTGATTATTTGCATAGAGAAACAAGCAAAAGCTGCGGCTGTCTTACTAAAGAAGTTGCACGCATTAAAGGTAAAAAACAAAAGACAAAAGAGTCTTATCATAATTTATTATTTTGTACTACAAAATCAAGCGCTAAACAAAGATGTTTATTTTTTGATCTTACAAAAGAAGAGCATTTATTTTTAATAGAACAATCGTGTTTTTATTGTGGGTCTATGCCTATCATGCCTACAACCAAACAAGCAAAGCGAACGGGCATACCATTTCCTCATCATGGAATAGATCGCAAAGATTCAGAAATTGGTTATACAAAATTTAATTGTGTTTCATGTTGTAGCATATGCAACTATATGAAACACACATTGACAATTGAACAGTTTATTTCTCAGTGTCATTTAATTATTCAGAATATGACTCAGGAACCCAATTTGAACACAGACAAATTGCAGAAGCAATCAAAAGAATCTTCTGTGAAGAATTCCCCGTCATCGGAGAAGCAGTCTTCACAGAAGATTGATGAGCTAGACAAGTGGCGATCAGAAGGTCGCGGCGCTTTGTTTTTTTAATTCAGTAGTGGCATGCTTAGACTCAACATCCTTGCGTGCCAGCTTCTTTCGTTTGTCTACCAGGTAAACGATCAGTGCTTTGTTCATTTGATTTGACCTCCGGTAACAAAAGGAAAGTAACAGTGGTTACGGTATTTCAAGCACAGCCATGGACGGTGGGCTAAGTTCCACCATGCCTTGTCTTTCTGGGCTTGGTCCTCTTGGTTGTACTTGCAACCGCGATACGTTAAAGTCATATGCTTTGTATCTATTGATACGGAAAGTATATGACGATTGATGTATATGATGTCGTTCATCCTGTAACATATCTGCAAGAGGGTGTGACCTCACGGTGATCAACCCGCAAGGTCATTCAGTTACCAACCAGAGGAAGCAGCAGAAACTCTGATTCCCTCGGGGCTGACGCTGCTCTTCTACGCCCCACACCATTATGGACCTGGGAAGTTTTAAATGACAAAAACACAATTGATTCTTCCTGATCAAAAAGAATTAAAATCTTTATTTGATTATGATCCTGAAACTGGAATCCTTTTAAGACGTACAAACATCGGAGGCAATCAACCTGGTTCTCCAGTTGGTTCTTTAACAAGCGCCGGTTATTTGCGCGTAGGTATTAAAGGGAAACAATATAAAGTTCATCGCATTATTTGGAAAATAATGACGGGCGACGATCCAAAAGATCTTGATATAGATCACATTAATAGAAATAAAACAGATAATCGTTTTTGTAATTTACGTCTTGTATGTCGTGCAAAAAATAAATTAAATCATGGCGGTTATAAAAGACAAGACACAAATTTACCTACAGGTATTTATTGGTATTCGGAAAGAAATAGGTATAAAGTATACGGCTGTAAAAAAAGTAAAAATATTTATTTAGGTAGTTGCAAAAACTTGTGTGATGCAATAGCATTGCGCCGTGCCTGGGATGCACGTTAAAACTCATCCATAAGTAAAACTTATTACTTAACTCAACTCAACCATGAAACTCCTCAAGTTTTCTACAGGTAACGGCAAGCTACGTAATCGTTTGATCTTTAGCCTGCCAGCTGGTTACTCCTGTCCACACGCTGGTGTCTGCAAGACCTTTGCTGATCGCACCACTGGTGCCATCACTGATCTGCCTCAGTACACAGGTGTGACAGCAGAACGTGACTTCCGTTGCTTTGCTGCAATGTCAGAAGTCAGGCCCAACGTTCGTGAAGCACGCTGGCATAACTGGGATCTTCTACGTGAAACCATTCATATGAACGGGAATCAGGCCATGCTGCTGCGTGATCTGATTGACCTATCACTCCTCATGCATCCGCCAAAGAATCTGGTTCGTATCCATGAGTCAGGTGACTTCTGGACTGAGAACTACATGAAGGCTTGGATGATGGTTGCACAAGGCAGACCTGAACAAAAGTTCTATGCCTACACCAAGTCCCTTGGTATGTGGTACAACTTGCGTGAAATAATTCCATCCAACTTCTATCTCACTGCATCCCACGGTGGCACACTCGATTCTTGCTCGATAAGTAT
>Ga0222714_10001422_pt1 | contig 26940 bp, 36 predicted proteins | sample C33_3DmetaG_FD_165048 | JGI IMG/M metagenome (GOLD analysis project Ga0222714, IMG submission 165048) | Estuarine water microbial communities from San Francisco Bay, California, United States - C33_3D | ecosystem: Environmental > Aquatic > Marine > Unclassified | place: USA: California...
GATTGTTGCAATTGTAATTGTTGTTAATTAAGGAGAGAATAAAATGGCGAAACAAGTAGACGCAGAGCAGTTAGTAGATAATTTACAAAACGCAAAGTTCGGACTATCAATTCAGAACATCGTTGCTATCGTAACGGTATTATCATCACTCATCGCAGGTTGGTATACTTTTACAGGTAGAATAGATTCATTAGAAGAAGTAGTTCAGGGATTTGCAGAAACATCAGACATAGAATTAGTTGGACAAAAGTTAGACGCATTTGAAAAACAAATCGACTACCTTACAGAAAAGATTGATTCATATGAGGGTGTAGACTTATCAGATATCAAAGGTGATATCGCAGGTCTAAAAGGTGAAGTGAAATCATTTAATAGTGCTATCAAAACACTTGATAACAAGATTGAAGAATTCCACGGAGACCCATTAGCTAAATTTAAAAAATAAACAGGAGTAGAAATATGAAACATTTATTCAACATATTTGTGTTGATGTTTTTATTAGTTTGTGCAACATCTAATATTGAAGCACAATCAGCAAAAACAAAAGTACAATCTAAAATAGCATCATACGAGGCAGAAAAAACCTTAGATGATATTAAATGGTATGACGGAGAACCAGAAGGAATACAATTAATTCAGATTTCTATTCCACAAAACATTATCAATCAATATCCAGAACTTAGAGATAAAAGAGTGGGGTTTGGTATAACCAATCGAATTATCGAAGTCTTAGAAGAGGCAGGTCGTTTTTATTTCGTAGAAGAAAAAGACGAAGTAATAAATAAAATCGTACAAGAGTGGGAAAGAAGTGTTGATGGATTATTGGAAGAAGAACTAAATGTCGGTAAGTTCGCAACAACCAAATGGTTTGCTTATGCAGAAGTTTATGACTTTGCAGTATCCAATCAAGAAGAAATCAAAAGAAGAAAAGCAAAAATAACCAACACAACTATGGTTGGTATCCAAGTTCGTTTAGTAAATGTAGAAACAGGTAGATACATTACAGGTAGTGGATTAGGAACAAGTGCAAAAGAAGGTGAAGGTGTATTGAAAAATCTTGATATGTCTTTTGACCAATCAACCGTATCTTTCGCAACAACAGGTGCAGTAATTACAGCAGTAGCAAATGTATTGAGAAGATTGGAAAAAAGAGGTTGGTAATGTCTGATTGTTGTTCAAGAGAAAGAAAGAAAAAAGATTACTTAGAAATTCCAAAAGCAATACTATTCACATTAACATTTTTTGCAACCCTTTTGTTTATTGAAATACAATTATTTGGATTGTAATTGGAAGTAGAAATGAATGAAATGGTTACTCACATTATTAATATTCAGTAGTCTTTACGGACAAGGTTTCGGTTATAATTATATAGACCCTTGTAATCAACAAGCGGTTAATTTAAATTATACAACCGAAACAACTGAGAATGGATTTTGGGTTACTTATTATAACCAACGAAGATTCTTTACTTGGTTAGAAGTAGCAGACGGAACTCTACAAAATTGGACACAACAAGTTTATAGAGATTTTGAAAAACTATTTCCTTGTGCGGTTAATGTAGCAGAAGAAGCATTAGCATCAGCAGTCGCTACAAACTTATCGGACGAGTTGGAACGAGAAGACGAAGAAGATATCGGTGCGGGAGAACCAAGTTTTATCGGTGGAGATATCGTTAATACTTTTTACGATTGGGGTTCAGTAGCAACATTTAACTCGGTATACACAAGAGAAAATTTTGATTTAACACAAGAGTATAATTATACTTTAAACATTACTTTAGATTTAAAAAAGGTATTGGGATTATACGGAAATACCAGAAAGGATAAGGATAAAAACCAGAATGCTTTTTGGAATGCAGGAGCATTATATTATAGAACATTTGAAGGTAGTGATTGGTTAATCACAGGTAATTACGGAAAAGTAATTCGTAATGATATTAGACAAGTTGGATTGATAAGTTCATCAATAGGTAGAATATCACGAGAAAACTTTTTAAATCTAAACTTAATGTATGGATATAGATTTCCAATAAAATTTAGAGATAATACGATTAATTTACAAACATTTGTAAGTTATACATTATTTAGATATTTTGAGGGTTTAAAAACAGAAAACAAATATTTATTACTGGAAAGTCCTATATTGATTTATCCAGGTGCAAACATTGATATAAACTTTACCGAAACCTTTAAAATGAATTTTGGTTTCAATGTAGGATACAATACCTTAGTCAATGATTTAGGTGAAAGAAACATAAGTTATTCCATTGTATTTGGAACAAACTTTTAAGGAGTAAAAATGAAACAACTATTGATATTATTATTTATGGTTCCTTTAATGGCACAATCCATAAACGATACTGATGAAGCTAAACAAGAACATAGACAATCAGTTATAGAACAAGAACAAATGCGTCAAGAAAAGTTTAACAAACAAAAACAATTACGCAGAGAACAACAAGTTAATGAGATGATGTTGAGAATGAAGAAACAAGATAAGAAAAGAAAACACATCATCAAGAAAAAAATTAGAAAACAAAGAATTAGAACATTTATTCTCGGATTGGGAATAGGATATGCAATAGGAGACAACAAATGAAGAAACTATGGTCAATCGCAATATTACTTAGTGTAGTGTTTGCACAATTACCACAACCAACAATGGTTGGACAAGATGATTTAAAAGTTCCAACTTTGTCAATTAACAATTTCGTTAATCAAGCAGAGATTGAAGGACTTGAAGACTCAAGAGTTTTCTTAGGTATAACGAATATATTGACAGAAAACGTTATGGACTCAAGATATGACTTGGTAGAACAAGACTCAGATTTTGAAATGACAGCAAGAGTTGTTTATCTTGGAAAACCAAGAACCAGTACAACAATACTTGGATTATTTAGAAGAGAAACAACTACAACAGAAGTTCGTGTAGTGGTGGAAATCAAGAATAAGAAAACAGGTAAAGTAGTAAGTGGTAATGGAACAGGAACTATCGATAGAGAAATTAGTTCCACAGGTTTTCAGATAAATGAAGAACTACCTTTCGATAGAAGTGAACTCGGTGGAGCACTTAAAGAGGCGATAGGTAATGCGATTCAAGAAATATTATAAAGATATACTTTCATTAGTAGGAGCAGTCTTGTTGTTAGGAACTACAATCTTTATCAACAAGTATGATGTCAAACAATTATATCGTGAGTTCGCTACATTATCTTTAAAAGTAAATGCTCAAGAAAAAGAAATCAAGAGTTTAGAAGATAAAGTCAGTACATTAATTGTTCAGAATCAAAGGTTGTTAAAAGATTTAGAACAACATAACGAAACTCGTGGTAGTGAAAATACTTTACTATTGGAAAGATTATACGACTTAGAACAAAAAGTAGAAATACTTTCGTCTAAACCATTAGTATCAATGACCAAAGGTAAAGTCTTTAATGATAGATTTGAGTTTGAAGATAAACAAGTCAATCGTATTGGACAATATGAAACCAAAGGTCAAGTATTGGTTGCGTGGAGAGATGATTATCTCACTACTAAAAAGGTAAATGTCAATACCATAGGTGAAATTAATTTATCACCAAAGATAGAAAAGCTTGACAAAGACAAATTTGTTTCGTATATTGATGAGAGTTATTTAGGTGGAATCACTATACGAGGACGAGGAGATGTCCAAAAAATAGAACCACCAAGAAACCAATTTAGTGTTGGGCCTTTTATAGGTGTGGCATACAACAACACCACCGGTATGACCGAACCAGTAATTGGTATTGGTGTTACATATAATTTATTTAAAATATGGGATTGGAGATAATGGAATATATAATAGCAATAATTTGTGTAGTAATGGTAGTGTCTTATGTTCAGATTACTATGTGGAAAGATGAAGGTAAACTATGATTAAATTAGAAACATTATTAGAAAAACATCCAGATGATATAGATTCAACTTCTGGTGTAATTATAGAATCTAATAACAAAATATTAATTATGACCAAAACAGAAGGTGGATACACAATACCAAAGGGTCATATAAGAGTCGGTGAAACACCAAGAAAAGCAATGCACCGAGAACTCAAAGAAGAAACTCAAATCACATTACCAACAGAACCAAAATTCTTATACAAAGTAGAAAGACCTATTGAAAAGGGTGGTAATTTTATGTATGTATTTCATTACAAAAGTGATAAAGAACTACAACCAACTCTTGACCACGAACACACAGACTATTCATACATACCGATTTCCGAAGTTCCAGATATTTATTATTTAGATAGGTTTATCAATAATTAGGAAAACAATGATTTATAAAGGATTCAGTTTAGGAGAAAAGATTGATACGGTTTTTAAATTCGGTAGAAATCGTGAAATCCAAACCACAACAGACCCAGAAGATATTTGGTCAGTTGGTGGTGTTTATCCTTTTTTAACATCAAGTATTAATATTTATGTAGCATCAACAAGTGGTTCAGATACTGCTGCAGGTAATGGTGCTAAACAAATAAAAGTTGAAGGTTTAGATGAGAATTACTTTGTACAAGAAGAAACATTTGTTCTAAATGGACAAACACCAATAACTGGTAGTAAAACATTTTCAAGAGTTCATAGAGCATCCATTACTCACGCTGGTTCAAATGAAGTAAATGACGGAGATATCAATATTGGTTATGGAACTTGGTCAAGTGGAGTTCCGAACAATTATATAGCACAAATACCTGCTAATGAAGGTCAAACTCAAATGGCAGTCTATACCGTTCCAAAAAACAAAAGAGCATATTTGTTAAAATGGTCATCAAGTATATTGACTGGTGCTTCAGGTAAAGCAGCAAATGTACAATTAATATATCGTGAAAACAACGGAACAAATCAAACCGTTAGAAAAGTAAAAGACCAAGTAGGTTTAGGAACAAACTCAATGAACACCTTTCAAAGAAGGTATGAATTTCCAGATTTTATACCACCAAAAACAGATGTGTTTTTACGAGTAGAACAAGTAACTGCCACTTCCGATATCACGGGTGAGTTTTCATTGGTATTGGTAGATTCAACAAACACCTATAATTACTAATGAAAAAACTATTAACAGAACTACATTTACTAATGGAAAGAACAGACTTACTATATGTAGCGAATGAATTAGTAAAGAATTATAATTTAAAATCTAAAGTAAAGTTTGGTAATTATTCTAAACAAAAAGGTCATAAAGATAAAGGTGGTTATAATTGGGACACCGATACGATTAAATTAAACAAATATTATGATAATGTAGATGACTTTATCATTACGGTTCTACACGAAATACACCACGCAATCCAAGTCGATAAGTATGGAAGAAAGAAGTTCTTAAAGAAATATGCTCAAGCAGGTAATATGGCTGAGTTAGATGGTAAGGATAGATATCTTGCAAATAAGTGGGAAAAGAAAGCTGAGAACTGGGCCCAACAAGAGTATCGTAAAAAGTGGAAAGGTAATTTCTGATTACCTATATTGTATATTGAATTTTGCCCTTTGGGTAGCTAGTAGTTAATAATATATATTGACTAATCACAAAAAAATCACATTTATTTTTCTCAAAATAAAAAAAAATACATTTTAGAAGTTTTATCTTATACTTATTAATGTATGAAAACTCGTTCAGCCAAGAATAAAGGTAAAAGGTTACAAAACGACGTTCGTGATTTAATCTTAGAAACATTCAAAGAATTAGAACCAGATGATGTTCGCTCAACAACAATGGGTGATTCTGGTGAAGATGTTCTATTATCACCAGCAGCTCGTAAATTATTTCCATTTTCGGTGGAATGTAAAAACCAAGAAAAACTTAATATATGGAGTTCCCTTCAACAAGCAGAAGATAATGCCGGTGAACACATACCTTTGGTAGTGTTTAAGAGAAATCGTAGTAAAACCTATGTGGCATTTGAGCTGGACAAATTAATGGAGATACTCAATGAAAAAGATAGTAAGTTATAAATGTAATGCGGGTGAATACATAACAGATAGTTATTTGAAGTTAGGTTGGATGATATTTAGTCATAGATGTTGGCATTTATACAACCACGGCAAATGGATAGATTAATGACAAAGAAAAATAAATCAATATATGATTCTGGAACCATAAAAGGTAGTGCACCAAGAACATCAAACAAAAAAAAGTATGATGATAATTGGGAAAAAATATTTGGAAACAAAAAGGACAAAAAGAAAAATGAAAAAAAAGACAGCAATAGTTAGTGGATACTTTGACCCACTACATATAGGACACTTAGAATACTTTAAAATGGCTAAGGACTTAGCAGACGAATTAATCGTTATCGTTAATAATCGTGAACAATGTATGAAGAAAAAAGGTGATGAGTTTATGATTGAAAAAGATAGATTAGAAATCGTATTTCATTTAGATATGGTTGATGAAGCAATCTTAGCAGTTGATAAAGATAAGACCGTGTGTAAATCATTAGAAATGGTAGCACAATTTAAACCACACAATGACTTAGTATTTTGTAATGGTGGTGATAAAGATGCTAGTAATTCACCAGAGGTTAAAGTATGTAGTGAATTAGGAATTGAATTCCAACAAGGATTGGGTAAGAAAATTCGCTCATCATCAGAGTTTACTGGATTAATTGAATACGATACACCAGCAAAAGATAGATAGTAATTTAGATGATTAAAAAAATAAAATACATTTTGAAGAATTTCAACACTATATATTTTATGTGGTTATATAAAAGACATTTAAAAATGAGAATTGAAAAAAATAACTTTGGGAGAAATGAAGAATGGTAAATAACAAAATTGGTTATGCATGTATCAATATGGCATTGAGTTATCCTACTAAGTATGGTAATAAACCAAAAGGTACAAAACCAATCACAACAAATCGTAGTATGATTCGTAGAACCTTTGATGAGAAAGGTGTGAATTATGCATCAGAATTATGTTTACAAAATGTAAAAGATTTGAATCAAATTATTTCATGGAATGTATTGAATGGTTATGATTTCTATCGTTTGAGTTCTGGTTTAGCACCGTGGAAAACTGAGTACGAGTGGATTGATTTGAAAGATATAGATGAGATTAAAAAATGGTTTCATTCAGCTGGTACAATGGCTACTACTCATGGAATGAGATTAACCGCTCATCCTGGCCCTTTCAATGTATTGGTATCACCGAATGAGAATGTAGTTCAGAACACTATCAAAGACTTAACTATACATGGTGAAGAGTTCGATATGATGGGGTTATCTCGTACACCTTACAACAAACTAAACATACATTGTAATGGTGTGTATGGTGATAAGATATCAGCTATGGATAGGTTCTGTAAGAACTTTGAACGATTACCTGAATCAGTACAAACAAGATTGACTGTTGAGAATGACGATAAAGCAAGTATGTACTCAGTAAAAGATTTGATGTACATTCACGAAAGAATTGGAATACCAATTGTATTTGATTATCACCATCATAGATTTAATACTGGTGATTTATCAGAACAAGAAGCACTTGAGTTAGCAATATCCACTTGGGGTGATATCAAACCAGTGGTTCATTATTCTGAATCTCGTAGTGTAGAACAATTGGATGAAAGTATTAAACCACAAGCACATTCAGATTATGTTGTGGATTACATTGATACCTACGGCCACAATGTAGATATTATGGTTGAAGCAAAACACAAAGAACTGGCTGTAGATAAGTACAAGGAGTTATATTTTGGATAAACAAATGACAAAAAAAGAATGGTTAAACGAATCGGTATTTAGAGATACCTTTGGTAGACCATATAATTTATCTGATGTTCCTATGACAATGATGACTCGTAAAGAATCATTTGAAAAACAAGGAGCAACAAGAGAATCTATTAATGAGTATTGGAATGAAAACAAACATATGTATACAAAGGAGTAAATATGTATTATGAAGCACAAGTAGTATTCGTAGAAGAGATACCAACAAAAAATGGAGTTCGTGAAAAAAGAACTCGTAGAAGTTTTTTAGTTGAGTGTGATTCTGTGAGTGTTGCAGAAGCAAAAGTAAATGAGGTACTAAAAGATTCACCTTACGCTTTTGAAGTTAAAGTAGTTAAAGAATCTAAAATAGTAGAGGTGATATAATGACATTTAAAGAAGTATGTGATTATCTTACAGAGATAATTGTTGGTAAGAAAAAGCCAATATCAAGAAAAAAGAAAACAGTTAAACCTGTATTGAATAGTAAGAGTAAAAGAAAATACACAAGGAAGAAAAAGAAATGATTTTACAATCATTACTTAGTGGATTAGTATTGTTTACTTCATTTAGTGCAAGAACACCTAATGATGAATCTATTCTTAAAGATGATTATGAAATTGCACTTGGGTTTAAATCCGAGAACATATATTTCAAAAGAGATTGGGAACGAGAGTTAGGACAATCTTATATCGATGATGAGATATGGTTTGAGTATGAACCTAAGAACTTTTATTTTAAACCACAATATGTTAATAAAACATCTCGTGATTTACAATATGGTAAGGCAGATATTCGTTATCGTAATGGTGATTACTCAATTGGATATACTGGATTATATTCAGATAAACAATTTGAAAATGGTATATCTATAGGTGTTCAGAGAAAAAAAGAAATCAATGACAAATTCTCAATGGAAGTTAAGTGGGATGGTTATTATTTCAGAGATGAATTAACTGGTGAGAATCGTTTTGATATGGAAGATTATGCTCAATTAAATTGGAAAATTTCTGATAGATTGATACTTACTAATATCTTTGATTACAATGATATCAAGGGTAGACAATACTATAAATTTAGTGTAGGAGTAGAATATGAACTTAAATGAAATTAAGAGAAAATTAGAAGAGGCATATCAAGAAGAAGACTGGAACTTGATTGAGGATTTAATTGATGTATTAGATACATTAATTACACTCGGTGAAGGTGATATGGAGTGGAGTTCGGATTTAGATGATGAGTAATTTATTTGCTAGTGTAGCTCAGTTGGTAGAGCAGAGCTCTTGTAAAGCTCAGGTCGTTGGTTCGAATCCAATCACTAGCTCGGGGCCGAAATGGTATCGATTGGCATTTGTTTGATATCTAAGTGCAACGAGGTTTGAGCAAGACCTACTAAAAAAGGTTCATTTTGTGAATTGGCACATATTCCAATGTTGCTTACGCTTGAGTAAGATGCATCTTACTTATGACTCCGATAGTAAGATAAGATGTCGATATCGGAACCAAGCTCACTTAAGGTTTAGAGTTTAAATGAAACCTCAGTTAAACCATTCTGTGTAAAATGGGATATGGTGGGTTGTAGATGACTACCGATTTGGAATCTAACTAAGTTGTGAATGACTTGGTATTAAGGGTGAACAAGACGGCGGTTCGAATCCGCCCGGCTCCACAATGGTAAGTTGGCTGAGTGGTTAAAAGCATCAGACTGTAAATCTGACTCTCGTATGAGATACGGTGGTTCAAATCCATCACTTACCACTAACAAAAAATAATTGCAAAAACATTAAGTTTTAGTGATGAAAGGTTATATTTATATATGAGTGTATATGAAGAACTTTATGATAATAATATTATGAAGAACAAATTAATTTATATTTTGGCTATGATAATTATTGGTTTCAATGGTTATGTATGGACAAATATCTTTGATAATTACAAGGAGTTCCACAAGGACTCAGTTCGAACAATGAAGGCCGAAAACGAAAGATTACGTTCTATCGTTGAGGAATTCAAACTTGAGGGAATGGAAGTGACAGTAACAATGTATCATCCTGTTTCGTCTCAAACTGATTCTACACCGAACATTCTCGCGGATGGAACGCGTATTAGAGTACACAAAGCTAGTGAGTACCGATTTATAGCGGTTAGTAGAAATCTTTTGAAACGACATGGTGGTTTCTTGGATTATGGTGATTTCATAGTGTTGAGTGGAACTGGTCATAAAGATGGTGTCTATCAAGTTAAAGATACAATGAATAAGAGGTTCGTAAACCGAGTTGATATATTAGAATCACCTGGTACAAAACCTTATAAGATTGACACTGCAAAAATAATGAAAACAGATTTAGTATTGACAAATTAAAAATTGAGGATATAATTGAAAAAATGGTTTTATGAAAAAAGTAAGTTTGATACTTTCAAATCAAACACTACTTATCACGACTTATTGTCCAAAACAGATTCAGAGTTTATTGAGTGGGCTCGTCTATTAAGAAAAGAAGTAACTACACAATGGGATGAATATGGAACACCACCTGTCATTGGTAAAGATGAAGATGGTATTATCAAATCACTTTCTAAATTAAGAAAGAATCCATGTGAGTTTTTAGAACAAGATAAAACAGGTGATAAAGAATCTCTTGGTATTATACAGAACTTCAATAAAGATGCTAGTGCTGTAAATCAATTCTTTCCAACAATGTTAAAAACAAAAATCTCTGGTGGTAAAAGTGCAGAGGGTGGTTTATCTATTTATGACCATTTTGCACAACCTGATATGGAAGAGAAGTTTGTAAAGATTATGAGAAGAGCTGTTAAGAAAGACTCCATGTATAGTTGGAGTAGAAGTGTTGTAAACAAAAGAGATGAGAATCCATTTTGGAATGGACAAAATGGTAAAGATTTTATTCGTGATGTACACGAGGGTAAAGTGTTTGTTGATAAATACAAAGATTGTGATATTGTTTTAGCTAAAGTAAAATCCACAACAATGGATAACTATGGAACCATCAATGACCAGTTTGTTGGATTTGAGAATTTATATTTAACAGCAGATGATGTTAATGAGTGTGTTGATAGTGGTTGGTTAAACAATACACAAATAAGTAATCTTGGTGATATAGTTTCAGAGGAAACAAGTAAGAGTGGTAAAGTAACAAAGTTCTTTTATTTGATTCGTTGGTATAATAAGAGTGATGGAATCTTTCCAAAGATATTACAAGTGTTTAGATTAAGTTGTGGACAACCAGCTGTAAACTTTCCAGCACTAACTGCAAAATATTTGTATGAAACTTATACATCTCATGTAGATGAACCAATCACAATCTATGATTCATCAAGTGGTTGGGGTGGTAGAATCATTGGTTCTATGAGTATGAGAAAGAAAGCACATTATGTTGGTACAGACCCTAATCCAGATACAAGTGGTAGATATCAAGCGGTTGCTGATTTCTATAATGATAATTGTATTGATAATTTTAGTGATACATTTCAAAAGTTTTTTGAAGTAGAAAAACAAAGTAATACTTATGAAGTATTTACAGATGGTAGTGAATTAATTGGGAACAATCCTGAGTTTCAGAAGTATAAAGGTAAGTTGGATATAGTGTTCACTTCACCACCTTACTTTAATCGTGAACAATATTCACAAGATGAGAATCAAAGTTTTAAAGCATATGCAGAATATGATGATTGGAGAGATAATTTCTTAAAACCTACATTAACTACAGCATACGAGTACTTAAAAAATGATAGATATATTTTATGGAACATTGCTGATATTAAGATTGGTGAATCATTATATTATCCATTAGAACAAGATAGTATTGATATCTTGGAAGAGTTAGGTTGTGAGTATAAGGGTAAATTAAAAATGTTAATGACAAGAATGGTTGGATTAGACCCTACAAAAAGTGGAATCAAAAACGCTGTAAAACACAATGGTAAGGCATACAAGTTCGAACCAATCTTTGTTTTTTATAAAAAATAGCTTGACTTATATACAAAAAAATTGTTATATTCAGATAAATTAATAAGAGGAAAATAGTAAATGGCATTTAGTACAACACCAAGAAACCCAATGATGTATTTTTGGGGTGATGATTTAGGATTGACTGGAACATCAAACCAAAGAGATAACGACCACGATGGTGAACAGGCAGAGATTCATGTTGATGAGATAGATAATCATTTGACTCATAAAAATTTAATTACACCAGATTATTCAATTGATAATGGTGTAAAGATTAATTTTGGTGGTGAGATTACAATGATTCTTCTTGATAAAGAAAATGGGATATGGGGTACTTCAGATGGATTAACTCGTAACACTAAAATGTTTTTATTGGGATTATCATTCAGAAATTTTGCAGAAGATAAATCAATCTTTGATAAATATGTTTTTAGGGGTGATGGTAAAACTATTAGATTCCAATTCATTACAGAGGTTGGTGAATTTGTAGATGATAATTACAAACACACTAATGATATTGTTTTTGAAATTGTTAAAAGAAATCAAAATATTCAAAATGTTATTGATGATTATTATAAAAAAACTTTATTCAATCAGAACTTTTTTGTATTGGAACAATTAGAACAATATAGAGATTGGGTTAAAAATCATCAGTTCAAATCCGATACAGATTTATTAAATGCTTTTGAAAATATTCTTAACTTATATCAAGTTAGTTGGGCTCCATCAGAAAATACAATCGATGATTTTAGTATTAACTCTGGTGAACGAGGAGTTGCAACAAATGGTATTAGTTCTGTATCTAATAAAGTGTTAGCAAAATTTCAAAATAAATATTTAAAAGGACAACCAGAAAATCATGAATTAAATTTGGTTATCAATGAAAAGATAAAATCTATATTTTCACCTATTAGAAAAAGGTTTAAACCTACTCAAGATAATTGTACCAAAATGTTTAGTTGGGTTTTACAATCTTATTATACCACAAAGGGTGGATACACAAAAGGTAGTGGTAGAGGTAGTGTATTAGATGTTGTATCTAATGAAATTATGAAAGTGTTAGATAATGAAATGGAAGATTACGCTCCAAGAAATAATGATGGTGAGATTGATTACAAATATAATGATACATCAATGTTAGAACATTTTAAATCTTCTTTAACATTGTGGGGTTGGTATAAAGACTTACAAAGAATAAATAAGTATTTTGATAATGGATATATTAATGAAGATGGTACAAGATGGATTCCTATTTTATTAAAGTATGAAAGAGTAACAAAACAAGAACTTACTTTAAAGGAACAAAGAGTTATTCAGAACATTCACATTAATGGTAAGTTTGTTTCTTATTCAAGTTTTGATAAGTTAGTTGGTGCTTCTATAAATGAAATAGATAGAGATACTGATATATCAAAACTCTTAGTTAAATATTTTGTAAACGATAATTCTGTAGAAACAATTAATTATAAGAATCAGTTTATAGAAGCTTTATTAACTAACAAAGTAAAAGATAGAACAAGCCATTTCCTAAGAAAGTATAATTACATTGATAATGTATTAGGACATTGTTCTTTAAAAAGTACTACAAAAAATTGGGTTAATATAAATCCAAACGAATCAGGTACAGAAGAATGTGAACATTATCTTTCTGTTAAAGGTAGTAATAAATCAGAAATAAGATATCATGGTATTAACTTTTATAATTTAAATAAAACCACAAATGGTTTAATATCTAATGATTCTATTTCAGATAAAAAAGAAGTTGTTAAAAACTTAGATGGAACTCTTGGACAATTACATAATCCAAATGATAAATTAGAAAACAATGTAAAGCAATTACTCAATGGTTCAGAATATGATATCTTTAGAGAAGATTCTTTTGGTGATGATGATTGGGTTAACGTATGTTCAGTAGGAGTTATTGGAGATAATGTTTCAAGTGAATTAACAAATAACTTACTCTACAAATATAGAAGTGTTCAAATTGATAACTACTTAGAAAAGGTATTCGGTGATAAGTAAATTTCTTGATTATGGTTATGATGATATCAAATGTGATGTCAAATTACCACTTCCTATCGTAGAAGAGTTTGATGATATCAGAGTTGTTCGTGATGATTTACTTGATGGTGGAACTAAACGAAGAGCGTTTACTCAATATGTTGCATCACTTCCTGATATAGAAGAGTTTGTATATGCATCGCCTCGTCAAGGATATGCACAATTATCATTAGCATATGCATGTAAAGATTTAGATAGAAAATGTACCGTGACTGTTCCAAAGGGTAAACGATATTGGTTAACTGATGAGGCAGAAGAGTTGGGTGCTAATATCATAGAGGTTCCAATGGGATACTTAACAAATATACAACATAAGGCTAGAGTATATTGTGAAGAGAATGGAGCTCACTTGATTCCGTTTGGTGGAGACCATCCAATCATCATTGAGGCAATGTGTAGAGCGGCTATGAGTTTGGATTCAATTAAACGATTCGAACATCCAACAGAAGTTTGGACTGTTATGAGTAGTGGTGTATTAAGTAGAGGTTTACAAAGAGCATGGCCTAATGCAAAATTTTATGGTGTACAAATAGGACACAACACAACAGAAGACGAGATGGGTAGAGCAGAAACATTTCGTTCTAAATATAAATTTCAACAAGAGTGTAAGAAAGATGAATTACCACCATTTCCGAGTTCACTAACTTATGATAGTAAGGCTTGGACATTCATCAAAGAACACGCAACTAAAGGAGCATTATTTTGGAATGTGGGAAAGTAGTAGTTACTCGATTACGAAGTACAGAATATTATAAGGGTGAACCACTAAATCATATTGTTGATTCACATTATCATTTGTTAAATAACTTCATAGAAAAATATGATACGTGGCCACATAATTTTGATACATACAATTGTTCTTTACCATCACGAGAAAAGAAAAGAACTAATGTTAGAGATTTAAATATACTTAAAGAATCTGATGTGTTGATAATACCAAGTGAAGCTGAATTTGCTTATAACATATATGGTAGGATTCAAAATCTATTGATGGGTAGAAGTTGGGGGATGGTAGAATATATGAGAGAAATTTTAAAAGATAATCCTAAACCAAGAAAAGTTATTTTGTTCACGAGTGATAAAGCAGATACAATAGAATTATATAGAGATAAGGTTTTTAAAGATATTCCTAATTTAACATTTTATCAAATAGATGAGAGTGAGTTTCCAGGTGGATTACATCATTTAAAATATATAAACATAAAAAAACAAAATCTTAATACAACAAAAAATAAAGATTTTGGTTATTGGGGAACTTCTAAAAGATTTAAAATAGATTCTACATCAGAGATGAGAGATTATCATGTAAAGGATTATTATAAAGATGGTAAGATTGTAAAGTATGGTACTGCTGGATGTGAACTAAAAACAAGATTTATAGAACCATTATATGTTGGTAAAGAATCAAAAGATGAACGACACTTGATATTAAAAGAAATTTATAAAGATGAATCAATTAGTAATAATTTAATTGGATACTTTGATGGATTTCAATACACACATAAGTTCGATAAGAATATGACTAATATTTTACCACACTTATCAGAATGTAAATTTACACTTTGTTTTAATTGGCCAGGACAAGAAGAACATTTAACTTCAAGATACAATGAGGCATTAGGTTGTGATATTATTCCATTAGTATGGCAAAATTATGATAGTAATAATCAGTTAGTATTGGATGATAGACAAAGAATGTTTTCTTTCGAAGATATAAAAAAGTGCTTGACTTCTACATCAGAAAGTGTTAGATTACAATGGTTAAATTCTATTCAAGAAAAGTATTTAAGTGTAACTAAACCAATAGAATATTATGAGGAATCATTTAACCAAAAATTAATGGAGATACTAAATGATTGATAAGATTTATATACCTACACTTGGCAGACCTAATGAACAAGTAACTTGGGATAATCTACCAAAACAATTACAAGAAAAAGTTTGTTTTGTTATTCATGAAAGAGAAAAAGATTTATATGATTATGATGCAGAGTATTTAGTATTATCTGATAAACTAAACACTATTGCAAAAGTTAGGAAAGAAATTATATATAACGCTGATGAACAACGATTTTGTATGTGGGATGATGATGTTATTTTCTATAGAAGAAATAGAAAGTATTATGGTGATTTAAGAATTGATGGAGTTTATATTCCAGATGTATTAAAGGAAGATGGGAAACCATTATCAAAATGGAAAATGGAATATAGAGATTTTGTAGAGATGTTTGCTCAATTTAATGAGTGGTTTGATAATGAAAAAACTTTAGTTCATATTGGACATAGAAGAACTAACTTACCACCATTAGGTTCAACACATGATAATATATTTTTTAATTCTATGCATTGTATTGATGGTAAAAAATGTAAGAAGTTTAGAGAGTATGTTGATTGGGATTTATGTCAAGTTGGTGAAGATGCTAACTTTATGTTAGAGTATTTAACACGAGGTTACACAAACCGAAGAACAGATTTATATTCAGCACATTGGGGTTCATATCAAGAGGGTGGATGTTCGGAGTATCGAGATGCGGAGTTCCACAATAAAGAACATGAGAAGTTGATGAACAAGTGGCCAGAGTATGTAAGTGTTAGAAAAGAAATGATGGCTCAAGGTAAAGATGGAAAAAACATTGGTATGATAAAAGAGTTTAAATATAATATGAAAAAAGCACATCAAGATTCTACAAACAAGTATTTAAAAAATCTTAAAAAATTTGATAACTAAAAATGGAGAAATAATAAATGACACAATTAACACAAGACCAATTGGTAGGAAACTATCAGAAACTTCGTAGGTTGGTTAATGATACATTTTCAGGTGAAAGACTTGAACGATTAAATGAAATGTATGATACCTTAGAAGATAGAATGATAGTTGCTCCAGCAAGTGGTAAGGAACATTATCATAACGCCTTTGTAGGTGGTTATGTAGAGCATGTTCTTCATGTAGCTAGTTTAGCTCTAAAGATAAACAAGTTATGGAAAGACAATGGAGCTCATATAAATTATACAAATGAAGAATTAGTATTTGCAGCTCTTCATCACGACTTAGGTAAAGTTGGTGATTTAGAGGGTGAGTATTATTCACCAAACGATTCAGATTGGCATCGTAAGAATCAAGGATTGATTTTCAAACACAATGATGAGATTCAATACATGACTGTTACTGATAGAGCAATCTTTTTATTGAATCACTTTGGTGTAAAGATGTCCAAGTGGGAATACATTGGATTAAAATTAACTGATGGGATGTATGAAGAGGCTAACAAAAGTTACTACACAGGTTATATTCACGCAACTCGTCTTCGTAGTAATATTGCTTATGTTCTACACCAAGCTGATATGATGGCTACTCATCTTGAATATGATAAATGGGAACAAGGTGAAGAACAATCTAAACAAGAAGTTAGTAAGAAAGTTTCTAATATTAAACAAGCAGTAAATACAGAAGTAGAAACTAAACTCACAGGTGATTCACCAAAGGATTTATTTGAAGAGTTGTTTGGAGAGAAAAAATGATAGTAGAAATAATACTTGGTTGTTTAGCAGTTACATTTGGATACACAACATTTAACCTTACGAAAAAAGTAGAGAGGTTAGAGGGTTGGATTGAAGAATATGCTGCAAAAATAATCATAACAAAAAACGTACTCGATGAATTAGATTCAGAGGGTAAGTTTGAAGCCGATGATGAAATCGGTGTAGTGTTTAAAGGAATACAAGACACAATTACTGAATTAGAAACTATAACAGATAAGGAGATATAATGCCAAGAAAAGCAGCAAAGGGTTCACCAAGATATTACTTCCATCAAGGAACAGAAGATGCAATCATCAGACACAATAAAGAAACTCGTCCACATATGAGAGAACGAATTTACAATGAACATATCAGAACACCTTTTGAGAAGTTGGCTGAAAATATCATTCATACGTTTAAGTTTTATTACTTTGATGTTCCAAGTTCAGATGTAATGCACGAAGTAGTAAGTTTCTTGTATATGAATATGCATAAATTCACAGAGGGTAAGGGTAAAGCATTCTCTTACTTTAGTATTGTTGCTAAGAACTATTTGATTCTACATAACAACAATAACTACAAACGATTGAAACAACATGATAGTGAGGAAGTTACGGATTACAAGAGAGACCCGGTAACTGAAATGAGAGGTAAGGAAAATAAAGAAATAAAGATTGAGTACTTACAACAAATGGTTGAGTATTGGCAAAATAATCTAACAACTGTTTTCAAACGAAAGAAAGATTTAGATGTAGCTAATGCTGTAGTTCAGTTAATTGAGATGAAAGATAGTATTGATAACTTCAATAAGAAAGCTCTATACATCTTGATTCGTGAGATGACTGGTTCAAACACACAACACATCACTCGTGTAATTAACGTGATGAAGAAACATCATGAACAATTACATAAAACCTATATTGCTACAGGTTCTATCGAAACTCGATACACAGGTAGTTGGAACTTATAAGAATTTGTTAATAAACAGATGAGGTAAATGATGGAATTTACAAGTTACTTAGTGATTGCAGGATTTGCAGTTGCTGGATACTTCTTAGTGAAATACTTTCAACGAGGAGTATAAAATAAAAAAGGGGAAGCCTCGGAAAAGACTTCCCCTTATTATCTATCCGATATAGTACTACTTACGGAATAAACCGACTAACACCAACAAAGCGACTAATCCAGCAAATCCAGATTCGCCGAATGTGTTGATTATAGATGTTAGATTTCCAATAACATTGACACCAAAGATACCACTTCCGAAAATTACTTCAGAAATCGCCCCAATGGCTACAAACGATAACATTAAATCCGCTAAGTCATTAATGTATCCTTTGACGAGTGTTATGATTTCCTTCATATGGTCTTTCTCCCGTTAGTTATCAATTAAGTCGGATTTCCACCGACACAATAATAACTATTGTATATATTTAGAAAAATAAAATGGTATATAAATATATACACCGATTTTTTGATAGTTTTATATTTATTATTGATAACTTACAGGTGAAAATATGGCAATAGATTTCGAAATATTCGAGGGTAAAACCCTTTCAGATGTGTTCAAAGACATCTATGATAACTCAGCAAACAATAAAAAACAATTAGAAGTACTAATGAAAGAGATTGTTGGGTTTATTAAAGATGGGGATACCGCTGTGCAAATAGTTCCTATGTTAAAGGAATACTTAGAAATCAATGTTAAGAACGATGAACAACTTGTTAAGTTAGCAACCATTGTACAAAGGTTAGCACAAGCGGGTAGTAAACAAGATTCAGATAGTGAATTTGGTTTAACGGATGCAGAAAAAGACCAATTAATGAAAAACATAACCGATACGGTTCATGAGTTACAAGACCATACAGATAATATCACAGCAAAGGTAAATTAAAAAACATATGAGTGGTGGATTTAACATAAAAAAAGATTCACGAACAACACCAGTAATTCAAGGTGGGATACAAACTTTCAATACTTTAAAAAAGTATCTGAAGATTGCCCAACAAGATAATAGATTTTATGAACTTGAACCAATTGAAGTTTTAGAGGTGTTGTTGGATAGTAGATTGCCATCGTTTCCAAAAAAACAAGATGGTACACCTGATTATCAATATCTTGGTGCAGTAATTGGTAGAGGTATTATTACTGAACAAGGATTGAATATAGATAAATGTAAAATTTTTAAACCATTAAATCCTAATGTTCATACGATTCCTGTTGTTGGTGAAGTATTAGTTTCTGGTGAATATCTTGGTGATAATTATTACTTTTCACAAATAAATATTTTTGGTAATCCAAGTATAAATACACAACATGGAATTAGTAAAATAAAATCAGAAAATACTTTAAGTTCTAATATAGGTAGAATAACAGCAAATAAAGGTGATGAGAATGGTACTGAAATTGGATACTATATAAATAAAGAAACTGATGCTCGTAGATTATTACCTAAAGAGGGTGATGTAATTATTGATGGTAGGTTTGGAAATGCAATTCGTTTAGGTAGTGATGAAAGAAATCAAAATCCAAATTCACCAAATATCATTTTAACTGCAGGAACAACAAAAGAAGGAAATAAAAAAGAACCTGTAAGAGAAAACATTGATAAAGATGGTTCAAGTATTCATCTTGTTACAAACCAAGAATTAGATTATTCACCTGCTAAAAAAACTATTTTTGAAAATAAAAAAGGTAAAAATATTTTACTAAGTTCAGATAACATTATATTTAATACTAAGAACAAAGGTGATGTTGGAATGTTTAGTTCCAATCTTATTTCAATAGGTGCAGTTAAACAAGTTGTTGTGGAGACACCCGATACACTTGTGGATTCAGATAAAGTTGTTTTTAAATCACCAGTAGTGAAAATAGGAAGTGATAGTGCATCACAACCACAAGTATTAGGAAGAACATTAAATACATTGTTAAACCAATTATCATCAGCATTAATTACCTTTGGAACAGGATTAACATCAACGAATGTATCGAACAAAGGAGCTGGATTAGTTGGACAAGTATCTTCGATTCAAGCACAATTGGATAGATTTTTAAGTAGTAAACATAGAATTGATAAATAAACACAGGAGTTAGAAATGACTAAAAAAGCACTTGTAAAAATAATACAAGAAGTTGTAAGGCGAGAAGTACAAAAAGAGGTAAAGAAACTATTTATTAATGAGAATAAATCGTCTCTAAAATCTCTTGCACCTAAACAAGTTGTAAAATCAGTACAGAGAAAAGAATCTGTACAATACACAGAAAATAAAGCATTAAATGATGTACTAAATGAAACAGTTGCTTTAAGTAAAGGTGATGAAATGGATGAGTATCCAACAATGGGTGGTGGAGCATTTGATTCATCAAGAGCTACCGAACTATTGGGATATGGAGATAGTATTGGAGCAGGTAGTGATAAAGAAACACAACGAAACATGATAGCTGCACAAACATTAAGAGAAAAGAATTTAAGTGCAAATGATGTACCTGAAAGTGTACTAAATGCTTTAACAAGAGATTATTCAGATTTAATGAAACACGATAAGTTTAAGAGTAAAAAATAATGGCAACAAAAAATGTAGTAAGAGTAATTAATGAAGACCCAGATTCATATTTTGGTTTAACATTTCCTTTAAAGGAAGGAGTTGATAATAACTTTATTAGGTCAAGTACTTTAAGAGAACAGGCTTCATCTAATATAAAAAACTTACTACTAACTATAAAAGGTGAACGAGTAGGACAACCTAATTTCGGTAGTAGATTATCAGAAATATTATTTGAACCAATTAATGAAGAGATTGGTGATAGAATACAATCTGCTATAGAAGAGGCTTTAGAAGAATGGTTACCTTACGTAGTAGCTGAAAATGTTACTACTTTTGTTGATGAAAAAAATCCAAACTTAATTACTGTTTCTTTAGAATTTAGAGTTACTATTGATGACCCGGATGCAATAGAAACTATTACATTTAATTTTAATACTGGAGTTTAAGATGCCAACACAGAATCCTGATTATAACACAAGTAAGAAAACGATAAAAAAAGATATATCATATCTTGGTAGAGAGTTTAGTTCTATCAGAAATAACTTGATTGACTTTGCTAAATCTTACTTCCCAAAAACATACAATGATTTTAATGAATCAGACCCTGGTATGATGTTTATTGAAATGGCTGCTTATGTTGGTGATATGTTAAACTTCTATGTTGATAATCAATATCGTGAAACTCTATTACATGCAGCAGAAGAAAAGAAAAACATTTTTAAGATTGCACAATCATTTGGATACAAACCAAAACTATCAACACCAGCTACAGCAATTGGTAGATTTACCGTTCAAGTTCCATCAGTTCAAGTTGGTGATTCATATCAACCTGATTTAACTTATGCACCTATATTAGATGCAGATAGTGGATTCTCTTCAAGAAACGGAACCACATTTAGATTAATGGATGATATTAATTTTAAAGCATCAAGTTCTTTAGATAGTATGGAAATTCAAGTTGCACAAACAAGTGGTACAACACCAACATATTTTTCTTTAACTAAAAGTGGTATATTAAAATCGGGTGAAGTAACAACACAAGAATTTAGTTTTGGTGGAGCAACAAAATTTGATAAAATTATTTTAAATAATTCTAATGTAATTGATATTATAAGTTGTACCGATAGTGATGGAGATACTTGGTATGAAGTTCCATTTCTTGCACAAGATACGGTATTTAAATCAATAGAAAATTCAGAAAAGAATAGTCCTGATTTATCAACATATAAAAAAGAATCACCATTTCTTTTACAATTAATTAAAACACCAAAACGATTTGTAAAATATATTCGTAGTGATGGTAAAGTAGAACTAAGATTTGGTGCAGGTATTAGTGATAATGCGGATGAAGAAATAATTCCAAATCCAGATAATGTTGGTAGTTCACTTGGTACAGGTTTATCTAAACTTGATGAATCATTTGACCCAAGTAATTTCTTGAAAACAAGAACTTATGGATTAGCACCAAAAAACACAACATTAACAATTAAGTATTCTCATGGTGGAAGTATTCAAGATAATGCAGCAAGTAACACAATCACGAGAACTGATTCACCAACATTTACAATTGATGAAGATAATTTAAATTCTACTGAAGTGAACACGATGAAACAAAGTTTATCAATAACAAATCCTGTTCCAGCAACAGGTGGTTCTAACGGAGAAACTATAGAAGATACTCGACAAAATGCATTAGCTTATTTTGCATCACAAAACAGAGCAGTTACAAAAGAAGATTACGCAGTTAGAACATATTCGTTACCACAAAAATATGGTAACATTGCAAAAACTTATATTATACAAGATGAACAATTAGAACAACATACAAAACTTATTATGAAAGAGGGCGAGATTGTTCAGAATGTTGGAACTCAACCAATAGCAAATCCATTGGCACTAAATATGTATGTTTTAGGATTTGATTCTAAAAAGAAATTAACTACTTTAAATAGAGCAGTAAAACAAAATTTAAAAACTTATTTATCTCAATATAGATTAATGACAGATGCAATTAATATCAAGGATGCATATATTGTAAATATTAGTGTAAGATTTAGCATCATCACACAAAGAGGATACAATAAAAACGAAGTATTATTAAAATGTATTGATGAAGTTAAAAAACATTTTAATATTGATAGATATCAAATTGGACAACCAATTATATTGAGTGATATTGCATACAAGATTTCATTAGTGGATGGTGTGGCAAGTGTTGTTCCACCAACAGAAGATAATCCACAAAAACAAATGGTTGTGATAGAAAACAATTATCAAACAGAAAGTGGATATAGTGGTCATGTTTATGATATACCATCAGCAACAAAAGATGGTGTAGTTTATCCATCATTAGACCCTTGTTGTTTTGAAATTAAATATCCAAATTCTGATATAACAGGTAGAGTAGTAGGAGACATTTAATGTATTATTTTGAATACCCGATAACCGATACAACCATTTATGAGGGAAATGTAACTTCATCTTATAACACTGGTATCGACCAAATATTAGAAATTAGAAAAAATGTAAACTCAACAGGTACGACAGTAGATGTTTCTCGTATCTTAATAAAGTTTGATTATGGTTATATTTCATCATCAATACAAAGTGGAATTATCCCAAGTGATGCAAAATATTATTTAAATTTATATGATGCAAGTTCTGAGGAATTAGCAGTAGAACAAAGTATTTTTGCATATATCATTAGTGGTAGTTGGAATGGTGGAACAGGATATATGGATAGAGACCCTGTCTTAAGTGATGGAGCAAGTTGGAAGTATCGTGATAATGATACACAAAAAACTACATGGATGGGTGGAGATAATTTAACTCAAGGTGGTAGTTGGTTTACAAGTTCTGTATCTCAATACAATGTTAGTGCTTCATATGATTTAGTTTATGAAACAAAAGATTTAAGAATGGATGTTACTGATTTGGTGAAGAATCATATTTACTCATCATCAGTTTATCCAAATTATGGTTTTATAGTTAAGAGACAAAACTTACATACATCACAAAGTAGATTTAGTATCTTTGACCCAACAACCGCTACTGGTTCTGCAGAACATGATACATCTCAATTGGGACAATTAAAGTTTTTCTCAAGAGAAACCAATACAGTCTTTCCACCGAAATTAGAAATAGAGTGGGATGATTCAAGTTGGAGTACAGGTAGTTTATCTGAATTGAGTTCAACTAATTTAGAAAACTTAACAATTTATTTTAAAGGATTAAGAGAAGAATACAAACAAAATTCAAAAGTAAAATTTAGATTAGTTGGTAGAGAATTGTATCCAACAAGAGGTTTTGATACAACACCAGCTGCACTTACCGTTAAAACTTTACCAAGTGGTAGTAGAGGTTTAACACAAGGAACTTATTACTCAGTTGTGGATAGTTTAACTGAAGATGTAATCGTACCATTTGGTACAGGTTCAATTGTGAGTTGTGATTCTACAGGTAATTACTTTAATCTATGGATGAATGGATTTATGCCAGAACGATATTACAAATTTCAAATTAAAGTAGTGAGTGGTAGTGGAGCAGATGAAACTTCACAAGTGTATGATGATGATTTTGAATTTAAAGTGGTGAGATAAAATGCCCTATACAATAACACAAGCTAGAAAATCTGATTATTATACAAACATACAAGATGCAGATGAACAAAAGTTTCTTAAAGAAATTGAAACTAATAAACAAGAGTATGCAATTTCTGGTTCTGCTATTGATGCAGTTCAACAAGTTAGAGATGAAGATGGATTTTTATTATCATATGAAGACCCAAAGAATCCTGGAGTTTCTATAGAGGAACCATATCAATATGTAAGATTACAAGTTACTCAAAGGTCTGCTGATAGATATAGGTTCCAAGAATTTTTCGGTAATGATGGTAGTGAGAAATCAGTATTTAAACAATTGATTAATGAAACAGATGATGAAACAGGAATTAATCCTGCAACTTCAAACAAAGTTATTCAAGATATTATAGATACAACAGACGAAATAGAAGAAGAAATAGTTATAGAAGCATTACCATCAGCAGAAGATTTTGAAATTGATTTATCTGATTTTGAAATAGATTTACCTCCAGTTCTTCCAGAATTAGAACTTGCACCACAAATAGATTTATCTCAATTATCAAGGTTTGGTGGTATGTTTGGTGGTATTGGAAACAATTTAGCAGATAGATTAAAAAACTTAATGGGCGGATATAGAGATTAATAATGATTAATTACGGATTAACACCTAAAGATAGAGAACAATTAGAATCCAAAAAGAATTTATATTCTGGTTTTGGAAGAGATAGTCGTGATTATATTCATTTGTATGTTTATAATAAACAAGGTACTCTTGTAGAAGATGAAATATTTTCAACAAATGTAGTTGATTTTACTGATGAAAAAACAATTAATTTAGATATTGGAACTCACTTAAGAGAACTTGGATATTCACAAGGAGAGTTTTCAGTTCAATATTTATTCCTTAGAAAAATAGCAGGTAAAGATGATACGGTTTTTATAAATGATTATGGTGATATTCATAGAGGTAAAATACAAACTAAAGTAGTAAATGGAGTAACAAAATATTTCTCTACTAAAAAATTTGGTAATAGAAATTCACAAGCAGAATTAACTGAAATATTTCCAAAGGAAATGAAATATGTTTTCAAAAAAATATCTCAAGATAGAACCGAAGTAGAAATTAATTATCAAGATATTAAGAATGGAATCTATAGAAAAAATTTAAAAGAAATAAATAGAATTATAAATTATACACCTACTAAACTTCCTGATAATGATGCGGGAACAATTAGATTTGATTTAACAGACCCTTATGTATTAGTTGGAAACTTTGATGAAAAAGATAGAGGATTTACTGATGCGATGGTTGGGGGTGAAATATCAATTCAAGGTATTTATGAAATCAATGGTCGTATTATTCAAGAGGAAGAAATTATATATCCTGACCCACCACCGCCAGACCCAATTGATATATTGGATGTGGATTATGTAAAAAAACAAGTTAAAGATAAAGTACCAACACCTTTTGTAGATATTGTTGAGGATTTCAGAGAAGAGTTACCAGAAGAAGATATAGTTTATGGTTGGGATGAATCAAGTAGCATATGTTTTGTAGGTGATACAAAAATAAAATTAAGTAACAATCGTACCATACCAATCAAGATGATGAAACCAGGTATGAAAGTTAAAACTCAACAAGGGTATGCAAAAGTATTAAAGGTAACAAAAGAAAACTTACCTTATGGAGATAGGTTTGTAAAATTTGGTAAACTCATTACAACAAATAGTCATCCAATCTTTTATAAAGGTGGTTGGTATCTTGCAAGTGAACTTGGTAAAGAATTTCATGGAGAACCTACTGATGTTTGGAATTTACAATTAGATAAACATCACACTATATATGCAGATAATGTGGTAAGTGCTACATTAAACAAATGGAAATCTGATAATAATAAATCTTGGAAAGAAAGATTTTTTGAATCAAGAAATAGATTTAAAATGTTAAGACCTGCAGGACCAATACCTGGTGGTGGTAATTATAGTAGTATGGATGGGGAAGTTGGATTTACCGATGAAGGTGGTCTTACTTATGACGCTATACCTGAGGTAGGTGGATATTCCACTCCAAAGAGTACACCTTTTGTTAGTGATAATGAAGTTGTTATGGATAGAGTTGTTCCAACATTAACAACAAAAGAAATTGTAAAACAAATAAAGGTTTCTCGAAACACACCTCTACCAATTGTAATACCAGAGATTCGTGAAGTAGTATCTGTTGATTATAAAGCAAAAATTATTGAGGTGTTAGACCATAATAGAGTTCGTGTTAATAAATCTTGGGAAGATATGTCATTAGAGAATAAAAATATTGGTGAAGATACATCAAAAGATATTTACCAAGATTTTATGGTTCAGTATATTAAACACCAAGTTGAAAGATTAAATACATATTTAGTTGCAGAAGGAACTTATAATTTAATTACAAATATGATTCCTAATCCAGATAATCCTGAATCAAGATTTGTAAAATTATATCAACCATTACCACCACAAATTGAAACTATGGATTTATGTTATTTTGTGGAAGAA
>Ga0222714_10001423_pt1 | contig 26937 bp, 26 predicted proteins | sample C33_3DmetaG_FD_165048 | JGI IMG/M metagenome (GOLD analysis project Ga0222714, IMG submission 165048) | Estuarine water microbial communities from San Francisco Bay, California, United States - C33_3D | ecosystem: Environmental > Aquatic > Marine > Unclassified | place: USA: California...
GCGTCCCGTCGCTTTGCAGGGATGACAGGTAATCGCTGATCGCGCCATCGTAATTGGAAATACGGTTGAACGCAGCGACAGACAATGCAAACCGCGTGCTGTCGGATAGCGCCCCCCCTGTGCGCTGCATTTCATCCAGCACAGCCCCGTACTGCGACGGATCGGTCAACACACCGACCCCTTTCCAATTCTTGGCGGCAGAACGCACCATTGCAGGGCCGCCGATATCGATATTTTCGATGGCTTCCTCAAGGGTACACCCCGGCTTCGCAACCGTTGCTTCGAAGGGATACAAGTTGACCACCAGAAGATCAATGGTTGGAATCCCGGCTGTTTCAAGCGCCTGCATGTGTGCCGGATCCTCCCTGCGGGCAAGCAGGCCGCCGTGAACCTTCGGATGCAAAGTCTTGACGCGACCGTCCAGCATTTCCGGGAACCCCGTGTAGTCGGCAACTTCAGTAACTGCCAGCCCCGAGTCCCTCAGCAGTTTCGCGGTTCCCCCGGTAGAAAGCAGCCCCACTCCGAAGCCGGCAAGGCCGCGCGCAAACTCGACAACACCTTCCTTGTCGGAGACGCTGATCAGGGCTTGTTTGATAATGGCCATGGCGGAGAACCAGGGGGGCTTGACCCTCTTTCCGGTTGAAGGTTTCCGGTCAGAACTTGATGTTGTAAGTCTTGATCTTCTTGCGCAATGTATTGCGATTGATACCAAGCATGGCGGCCGCATGTGACTGATTGCCCCGCACTTTGTGCAACACCGATTCCAGCAACGGTTTTTCCACGCTGCCAATGACCATGTCGTATACGCCGCAGGCCTTCTCGCCGTCGAGATCGCGAAAGTAGCCGTCGATTGCCCGGCGTACGACGCGGGCCATTTCGGTTTCATTCATCATGCCGCCAATTCCTCCACATAGGTCAGGCGCCCGCTCAGTTCAGACAGGCCAGCAAAAAAATCATCAACAGCCGCCAGCTGCTCCGTGCAGGTCTGCAGCTGGTTCATGGCATGTCGAAACGCCGCCGAACCGGCAAGGCCTTTGGTATACCAGGATATGTGCTTGCGAGCGACACGCACGCCGGTATGCTCGCCGTAAAAAGCATAAAGATCGTGCAGATGTGCACTCAGCACGTGATGGATTTCTCCCACTTCAGGCGGGGGCATATGCTTGCCGGTTTGCAGGAAATGGGTGATTTCACGAAACATCCAGGGGCGCCCCTGTGCTGCACGACCGATCATCACCGCATCCGCGCCGGTGTAATCCAGCACCCGCTTTACGCGCTCAGGGGTTGTGATGTCGCCATTGGCGATCACCGGGATGCCGATGTCGGACTTGACTGCAGCAATCGTGTCGTACTCGGCCTCACCCGTATAGCCGCAGGCGCGGGTGCGTCCGTGTATCGCCAGGGCCTGGATGCCCGAACCCTCGGCAATCCGCGCGACAGTCCTTGCATTGCGGTGTTCGCGATCCCAGCCGGTGCGGATTTTGAGGGTGACCGGCACTTCGACTGCACCGACCACGGCATCAAGAATACGGGCCACCAGAGGCTCATCCTTGAGCAGCGCGGATCCGGCCATGACGTTGCAAACTTTCTTTGCCGGACAGCCCATGTTGATGTCTATGATCTGCGCACCCTGATCGACGTTGTAACGCGCGGCATCTGCCAGCATCTGCGGATCTGCGCCGGCGATCTGAACGGAAATCGGATCCACCTCGCCATCGTGATTGGCGCGTCGACGGGTTTTTTCGGAACCCCACAACAGCGAATTGCTCGCCACCATCTCCGATACCGCCATGCCGGCCCCCATCGTCTTGCACAGCTGACGAAACGGGCGATCCGTTACGCCCGCCATCGGCGCCACGATGAGATTGTTCTTCAGTTGATAGGGGCCGATGCGCACCGGACTTGTTCTTTTGTGTGGATTCAGGGAAAGGGCGACATTTTAATCACACTCGCACTACATGCAAAGGAAAATGTGCCACTTTTTTAATCACGCGATGCATTCGCGCAACGCTGAAGCACGCCTCACTGTCGTGGAAGTGGCGCGCCCCAATCAAAGTCATTAGAGATCAGGACCTTTACCGCCCATTGCTCGAACGCCACAAGCAAAGACTCCGGCAAATCCCGGCGCAACAACACTTTAGACACGATCGTCAGCCGCGTGCGCCAAAAACCATGCGACGTATCAAAAAATTTTTCAGCGGAGGCATGCTACCCAGCAAAGCAAGACCCATGCCTCGCCCCCACCGCAACGGCAACAAGTCATTGGAAAACAATTGCACCAGCCCATGGGTAAAACCGGCACCGGCCCGTCGATCCAGGCGGCGACGTGTTTCATAAAGATGCTGCCACTGTCTTGTGCCGATTTCAGGTTTGTGTTGACGGGAAACGAGTTCCCCCAGTTCCCAGGCATCGCGCAGACCCAAATTGAACCCCTGGCCCGCCACCGGATGCAGCGTTTGCGCTGCATTGCCAACGAAAACGACACCCTCAGGCGATGAGTGTCTCATTTGGCGAAACACCAGTGGATAACTCTTTCGTCTGCTGACGGCAACAAATCGGCCTACACGCGCGCCAAACTCCGCTTGCAATTGCTCCAGAAAATCGGCCTCATTGCTGGCGCAAAGCATCCGGGCTCGCTCTGGAGAAGTAGTCCACACCAGCGCCCAGCCGTCACCGTCGGGCAACATGGCCAGCGGCCCGTGGCGGGTAAACCGCTCGTAGGCCGTATTGTTATGCGTGCGCTCACTTACCACCCGCGCAGTCACCGCCTGTTGCCGGTAATCCACGGATTCGGATTCGACGGCCTGCGCCACCCCACCATCCGCAACTACGATCAACCGTGCGTTGAACTCCTTTGCGGCACCATTTACCTCGTAGTCGATCCGGGGTTGATCTCCACCCTGCCATTGCGTAACGCGCGCCCCGGTGCGACATTCAAGCAAAGAAGTCCCGGCAACAACCCGCTCGAGTGCTTCTGCCAGGCGGCCGTAGTCCACGACGTATCCCAGCGCGGGTAGACCCACCTCCGGGGCACCCAGTCCCGCACGACCGAACCCCCCGCGTTGCGACACGTGAATATTGCAAATCGGAGTTGCGCCAGCCGCCAGCTCCGTCCAGGCTCCCAGCCGTTCGAGTATCAGCCGGCTGCCGTGGGATAACGCCAAGGGTCGGGCATCGCCCGTGGCGGAGGATCGAGCTTCCAGAAGCACGATCTGCAAACCCGATTCGCGCAACGAAAGGGCGAGTGCGCTGCCTACCGGCCCGCCCCCGATGATGGCAATGTCGGTTGTCTCAGCGGTGTGCATCCCTGATCAGCGTCTCGATTTCATCCACTGTTTTTGGCACACCGGCACTGAGTATCTCGCAACCTTGGCCAGTCACCAGGGCATCGTCCTCGATGCGCACGCCGATATGCGCAAAGATTTCAGGAACACCCGGTGCCGGGCGTATGTAACAACCCGGCTCTACGGTCAGCACCATGCCGGGACGCAATTCACGCCATTGGCCTTCAGTTTTATATTCGCCGGCATCATGAACATCCAGGCCCAGCCAATGCCCCGTGCGGTGCATATAGAACTGTTTGTAGGTTTCCTGTTCCAGAACCGCACCCAGGCTGCCCTGAAGCAGCTTCAGGTCAATAAGGCCCTGCGCCAGCACCGCGGTCGCAGCCTCATGTGGTTCATTCCAGCGCGCTCCGGGCCTTACCGACGCAATCGCTGCCGCCTGCGCAGCAAGAACCAGCTGATAAATCTCCCGTTGCGGGCCGCTGAAACGGCCATTTACCGGAAAGGTACGGGTGATATCCGATGCGTAACCGTCGAGCTCGCAACCGGCATCAATCAGCAAAAGATCGCCGTCAACCAGCATGTTGCTGTTGTCCACGTAATGCAGGATGCAGGCATTCGCCCCTGATGCGACTATCGGGGTATACGCCGGGGCCTGCGCACCCTGGCGGCGAAACTCGTACTGAAGCAGAGCTTCTATTTCGAATTCGGAAATACCGGGTCGTGCCGCCTGCATGGCCTTGCAATGGGCTGCAGCCGAAATCTTTCCCGCACGCCTCATCAATGCTATTTCGCTCTCATCCTTGACCAGGCGCATGGTATCCAGGTCGTTGCGTACATCGCGGATTTCCACAGGCGCGACGACGCCACTGCGAGCACGGTTGCGCACTACGTTGATCCACCCCAGCACCCGGGCATCCCAATCCGGATCGGAACCCATATGTACGTGCACACTGGCGCGGTCTGACAGCAAATCCGGCAGGCGATTGTTCAGGTCGGCATAACCATACGCCTCGTCGAAGGCAAACATCTCGCGCGCCCCCTCGGGCCCATGGCGGTAGCCATCCCAGATTTCACGTTCGGCATTCTTCTCACGGCAGAACAGTATGCTGCGCGGTTGGGAACCTCCCACCAGAACCAGTACTGCCTCAGGCTCGCGGAAGCCCGTCAGGTAATAGAAATAGCTGTCAAAACGGTAAGGGTAGTGAGCATCCCGGTTGCGAATGCGTTCCGCTGCAGTCGGCACGATTGCGACGCCATTCCCCAGCCGCGCGGCCAGATGGGCACGGCGGCGCGCATAAGGGCCTGCATCAAACGACGTGTTTTTCATCAGAGGATTATAGCTGCGACTCAGTCTTCGATTTGGGAGTCGAGTAATCGCGCCCAGACCATTTCCCGCTTTTGCAGTTCGTCGACAAGCAGTCCGCTGAGGTCGCCGAAAACCGTTTTTAGTTGTTCGGCGCATGGACCGGGCTTGAGGACGGTCAGCGCGGCCTCGGTCAAAGACAATGTTTCCCGCACAGCCAGGGCGGCCGCCAGGGCGCTTTTCACCCGCTCGCGCCGATGCGGAATCCAGTCGCGGGGCGCAACCAGACTGCGGATTCGCTCACCGAGTTCGAGCAGACGCCTGCGCAATCGGGATGCCGCGCCCAGTTGCGCCGTTTCCAGATCGCCCCAGACAGCCGCCGACATCAGCGACTGCCAGTGCGCACGCAGGCCGTCGACCCATTGCGGGGAAAACCTTAGAGTCACGTCGGTCTCTGCCGTGTCGATGCCGCGAGTCATGTCTCAGGGTCCCGCACGCATCAAACGGTCTGCTGCCGCCAGCCTTTCGGGAGTCCCGACATCGTGCCAGCGGCCGCGATAGAGTTCCCCTCGGACTCGGCCCGACTTCATCGCTGCAGTTAGTACAGAGGCAAGACCGGCCTTGGCACCTCGCTGGATGCCGGCAAAAAGGGCCGGGTGATAAGCGCCCATTCCGCTGAATGTAAAGCGGATATCTGCATCGGCGAGAACACTGTCACGATCGAGACCGAAATCGCCGTGTGGGTGGTGCTGAGGGTTGTCCACCAGCACCAGGTGGGCATGAGGACCGGCAGGTGACAGGGCGAAGGCCGCTGCCTTCAGCTTGGAAAAATCGTAATCGCAGAAGACATCGGCATTGACCGCAATGAACGGGACGTCCCCCAGCAGCGGCAACGCATAAACAATTCCGCCAGCAGTTTCCAGCGCCTCGGCTTCATGCGAATAAAGAATACGCACGCCATATGCTGATCCGTCGCCCAGTCTTTCTTCGATACGTTCGCCGAGGTGCGCCAGGTTAATGACGAGGTCTTTGACACCCGCTTGCGCCAGCGCACGGATTATCAAAATAATCAATGGGGTACCGCCCACCTCCAGCAGTGCCTTGGGGGTATGGTCGGTCAAAGGCCGCATGCGTTCGCCGCGTCCTGCCGCCAGAATCATGGCTTTCACCGTGACACCTCAGAAGGTATAGCCCGCCCGGGGCGGACTCTGCTCCAGTTCGTCAAGCAGCCGTATGAGCGGGGTCAGCGGCGCATAACGTCCGCAAACTGCACGCGCGTAGGCCAGAAAGCGCGGCGTATCTTCCAGATAGGCCGGTTTGCCGTCGCGATGACAAATACGGGCAAATATGCCCAGAACCTTGAGATGTCGCTGCAACCCCATCCACTCGAAAGCCCGATAGAAATCGCCGAAATCCGCCGCTACCGGCAACTGCAGTCGTTTGGCTTGTTCCCAGTAACGCACCACCCAGTCCAGTATGCGCTCCTCAGGCCAGCTGATGAAAGCATCGCGAAACAGCGATACCAGATCATAAGTAATGGGACCGTACACCGCGTCCTGAAAATCGAGCACGCCGGGATTGGGTTCAGAAAGCATCAAATTTCTGGGCATGAAATCGCGATGCACATAAACAGAAGGTTGCGCGAGAGCATTGTCCGCCAGCAACTTGGCGATATCCGCCAGTACAGCACGCTGCGAATCGGCAAGTGAAATTCCGAGATGACGCCCGATATACCATTCCGGAAACAGTTCCATCTCACGCTGCAGCAGCGCCCTGTCATATAGCGGCAGCACCCCGGGACGGCTGGCGCGCTGCCAGGCTATCAGCGTGTTGACGGCGTCCCCGAACAGCGAATCGGCATTGGCTTCGTTCAGCGCCTGCAGGTATGTCGTGACGCCCAGATCAGACAACAGCAGAAAACCCTGTTCGACATCGGATGCAAGTATGGTCGGGACATGCAAACCCGCCTCACGCATCAACTCCGCGACACGAATGAATGGGCGGCAATTCTCGTGCTGTGGAGGAGCATCCATGACGATGCGCGTGGCGTCTGCAACCGTCACACGGAAATAGCGCCGGAAACTGGCGTCCGCAGATGCCGGCGCCAGCGTATATCCGGCGCCGGACAACTGCACGGCTAGCCAAGCATGCAGCGCTTCAAGTCGCGGATCGCCCCGCGGCGCAGTGATGGAATTCAAGCGTTGCTTCGGGCAATGAATTGTGAGATTTTAGCACCTCGCCTGAAGCCTCCCCGATGCTTTTCCCCAGAAAAACCAGGATCGCGCTTGCCGCGATATGCGCACTGCCGCTGCTGGCAGCCGCTGAAGACGGGGCACGGCAAAAATTGCCGCCGGGTCACGGCCTGAAATCACCCCAGCAGAACCAGCCCGACCGGGATGCGCCTGTACTCCTGGAAGCTGACCGCCTGCAGGGAACCCAGGACAGGGAAATCGAGGCATTTGGCAACGCCCGGTTGCGCAAGGCGGGGCAAGCCTTCCAGGCCGACTGGATGCGTCATGACACCGACACCGATGTTTTGACCGCCAAGGGCGAGGTGCGCATCGAGCAGGAACGCGAAATTCTCGAAGGCCGGTCCCTGCGTTATGAGCTTGATACCGACAAGGGGATCATGGAGCAGCCCCACTATCAGTTGATGAGCGTGCCCGCTTCTGCACAGAACAAGTCCCGGCTGTCCGATGTCGACGGTCGGGGCACCGCGGAACGCCTGCTGTTCGACGGCCCTGGCAAATACAAGATTGAAACCGCGAGCTACACCACCTGTGAGCCGGGAAACGATGCCTGGTTCCTGCGCGCCAAGACGCTCGACATTGACCGCAATCGGGATATTGCCGTAGCCCGCGACGCGCGCATCGTTTTTTTTGATCAGACCATTTTTTATTCGCCCTATCTTTCCTTCTCTTTGCACCAGGAACGGAAATCCGGCGTTCTGACTCCAAGTTATCGCACGTCCAATACAACTGGTCTTGAGTTAACGGTTCCCTACTACCTGAACCTCGCGCCCGACATGGACGCAACCCTTTATCCTCGCTACATGACCAAACGCGGCCTGCAACTGGGCGGCGAGTTTCGTTACCTGGAACGGAACTGGAAAGGCGAGGCCCGCGCAGAACTGTTGTCAGGAGACCAGCAGATCAGTCGCGACCGCTGGGGGCTTTTCACCAAGCACCAGCACACATTCGCCAACGGATGGGGTGGGACGGTCAACCTGAATCGTGTATCGGATGGAAACTATTTCACTGACCTGTCGACGCAAATCGCGGTAACTTCACAGGTGCATCTGTCCAATGACCTGACGCTCTCCCGCGGCGGCACTCTGGGGGATGCGGGCATCTACAGTTTCTCCGCATACACTCAGCGCTGGCAGACTTTGCAGGCTGATCCCCTGGCGCCCCTGGTGCCCCCATACAATCGCCAGCCGCAGTTGACGTTTTCGGCGCAGCACCAGGGATCCCGTTGGGGCGACCTCGATTTTCTGGGCAGTTTCGTGGCTTTCGATCATTCTTCGCTGGTGACCGGCCGGCGCACTCTCGCCTACCCCAGCCTTTCTCTGCCCCTGCAAAACGCTTTTGCCTTCGTCACCCCGAAAATCGGCATGCACGCAACCCATTACGCGATGGGTAACAACAACGTGGGAGGGCTCGCGGACACCACCCGCACCCTGCCGATATTCAGCGCCGAGTCCGGGCTGGTGTTCGAACGAACAATGAGTGCGGGCGGGTTGCCTTTGATCCAGACTTTCGAGCCCAAGGCGTATTACGTCTATATCCCTTACAAAGATCAGAGCCGGTTACCGAATTTTGAAAGCGGGCTCCAGGACGTCAACTTCGCCACCATATTCACCGAAAACCAGTTCAGCGGACAGGATCGCATCAACGATGCCAACCAGCTGACCGTGGGGGCCAGCTCCCGTTTCATCGACGCCAACACCGGGATCGAACGCTTCAGGGCCGCGGTTGCCCAACGTTACTATTTCCAGTCACAGCGGGTCACGGTTCCAGGTGTTGCGCCGCGAGCGAGCGACAGTAATTCATCAGACCTGCTGGCCACTGTCAGCGGCAACATTGCCAAAAACTGGGCCGTCAACGCCGGATGGCAGTACAACACCGATCTCAAGCAGATGCAGAAATTCAACCTCTCCGGCCGCTATCAGCCACAGCAGGGGAAGGTGTTGAACCTGGCCTACCGCGATACCGTCAACACGTTGCGTCAAGCGGATTTCTCTGCGCAATGGCCGATCGACGGACGCTGGACCGCGGTGGGGCGCTGGAACTTCTCGATCCGTGACAATCGCACCCTGGAAGCGCTCGCGGGCATCGAATACAGCGATCGCTGCTGGGCACTGCGAGTGGTCGCACACCGTTTCGCCACCACAACCAGCGCGACCAGCACCTCCCTTTTCGTCCAATTGGAACTGAACGGTGTGTCACGGATCGGCACCAACCCGCTGGAGGTGCTGAAACGGAACATTTCGGGTTACAAACAACAGGATCCCCGCGCCGCATCTCCGGTCGAATACAATGTACCGGGATTGTTCTAGCCCCGCGGATCAGCACCCTGTAACCGAACTTCCTCTAATGCCGGACTTAAAATGCCACCTGTAACGCCGTTTCGCTGCCTGATGGTCCTCTCTGCCGCGCTTGCGATGCTGTGCCCATCCGCAGGCGCCCAGCCGGCAAAACCCCGGATTGTTCCGATTGACCGCATCGTCGCCGTGGTGAATGACGAGGTCATAACCGAGCGTGAACTTGAAGCCCGCGTAGATTTTGCCTTCCGCCAGATGCGGCAACAGGGCACGCCGCCACCACCACGGGATACCGTTGCCCGACAACTGCTGGAGCGCCTGATCAGCGACCGGGCGCAGCTTCAGCATGCACGCGAAATCGGAATGCGGGTCGAGGACGCCGAGCTGAACCGTGCGCTGGAACGTATCGCCGAAGAAAACAAGATGTCACTGGCTCAGCTGCGCAGCACTTTAACCAGAGATGGCGTGCCGTTCGAAAAATTCCGTGAAGACATCCGCAACGAAATAACCCTAACGCGGCTGCGCGAGCGCGAAGTCGCCCAGAAAGTCGTGATTACGGACGCGGAAATCGACAATTACCTCCAGGGCCTGAAAACCCAACCGGGACGCAGTGACGAGTTCAATATTTCGCACATACTGGTGGCTGTTCCTGAAAATGCCTCTCCCGAGCAGCTGCAATCCCGCCGGGCACGCGCTGAACAGGCGCTCTCGCAAATTCAGGGAGGGTCGGATTTTCGCCAGGTTGCAGCCGCCTTCTCCGACGGTCCCGAGGCACTCCAGGGCGGGTTGATCGGCTGGCGCGAAAGCGATCGGTTGCCCGCATTGTTTGTGGAGGCGCTGCAGCCATTGCAGGCGGGGGGGCTGACCGGCCTGCTGCGCAGCCCCAACGGTTTTCATATCCTCAGACTGAACGAGCGTCGCGGCGGACATGCACCGATCATGGTGCAGCAAACCCACGCCCGGCATATCCTCATCAAGATCAATGAACTGGTATCCGAAAGCGAAGCACGCAACCGTTTGCTTGCGCTCAAGGAGCGCCTCGACAACAAGGCCGATTTCGCGGAACTGGCGCGTGCGCGCTCCGAGGATACCAGTGCATCCCGCGGCGGTGATCTCGGCTGGCTTTCTCCCGGCGATACGGTGCCCGAATTTGAAAAGCCGATGAGTGAACTGAAGCCCGGCGAAATCAGTCAGCCTGTACGCAGCCCTTTCGGCTGGCACCTGATACAGGTTCTGGAGAGGCGCACCAAGGACATGACCCAGGAAGGCCAACGCCTGAATGCACGCCAGGTTCTGCGTGACCGGAAAACCGATGAGGCCTATCAGGAATGGGTTCGTCAGCTGCGCGACCGCGCTTATGTGGAACGCAGGCTGGACGAAAGGAGCTGATTTCCTCCACGTCAGGACCCTCAGGCCATGCCCGCCGACACAGCTGCGCCACTCATCACCGTAACTGCCGGGGAGCCCGCAGGCATAGGGCCGGATTTGTGCGTCATGATCACCGGACGCAAACTTCCCGCTCGTGTAGTTGTGATCGCCGACGAGAACCTGCTTCAGGAGCGCGCTCATGCCACCGGCGCGGCCTGGAGCAACGTGCCCCGTTTCACCGGCCCTGCTGAGTCCGCGAAGGTTTCAGTGCTGCATGTGCCGTTGACTCGCCAGGCCAGACCCGGACATCTCGATCCGGCCAATAGTGCCTATGTGCTGCGCACTCTCGAAGTCGCTGCCGACGGATGCCGCGACGGCAGGTTCGCGGCGATGGTCACAGCGCCCGTGCACAAGGGCGTGATCAATGATGCCGGCATTGCTTTCACCGGTCACACCGAATTCCTCGCCGACAGGCTGGGTGCGCCGCACGTCGTCATGATGCTGGCCGGCGGCGGGATGCGTGTAGCCCTGGCCACCACCCACCTTCCACTGCACGCGGTTGCATCGGCAATCACCCGCGAAAGCCTCGAACAGACACTGCGCGTGCTGCATGCCGATCTCGTCAGCCGTTTCGGGCTTGCCCGACCGCGCATCATCGTCGCCGGCCTCAACCCGCATTCCGGGGAATCCGGCCATCTCGGCAGGGAGGAGATCGAAATCATCGCGCCGGTACTGGAGCGCCTGCGCGGAGAGGATTTTGACCTTACCGGCCCGCTGCCGGCCGACACGCTGTTTCAGCCGGAACGTCTTGCGCAATGCGATTGTGTGCTGGCGATGTATCACGACCAGGGTCTGCCGGTACTCAAGTACGCCAGTTTCGGCGGCGGCATCAATATCACCCTGGGACTGCCGATCATCCGCACCTCGGTTGATCACGGCACAGCGCTGGAACTCGCCGGGAGCGGCCTGGCGCGGCCCGACAGCCTGATCGCCGCCATTGAACTTGCCGCCGGACTCGCTGCAAGCGGCAGGCGCAGCACAGCGGCATGAGCACGCGCAAAGTTTCGAGTCACATCCCGCGTAAACGCTTCGGCCAGAATTTTCTGATTGATGAGGGCGTCATCGACGGCATTATCGCCGCCATCGCGCCGCAGCCAGATGACAACTTCGTCGAAATCGGTCCCGGACTCGGAGCACTGACCGCTCCCCTGCTTGCCCGCCTGAAACGCCTGCAGGTGATCGAGATCGACCGTGACCTGATATCGCGCCTGCGTGAAACCCATCCACGCGACCGCCTGCTGATCCACGAAGGCGACGTGCTCAAATTCGATTTCTCCACGCTCGGCGCCGGTCTGCGCATCGCCGGCAATCTGCCCTACAACATCTCGACGCCGCTGCTGTTCCGTTTCGCGGAATTCGCCGGCCGCATACGCGATATCCACGTGATGCTGCAGCGTGAAGTGGTCGAACGCATGGTGGCCTTGCCGGGAGATTCCGAATTCAGCCGAATGTCGGTCATGCTGCAGTACCGTTTCGACATGCAAATGCTGTACGAAGTGCCGCCCGGCGCTTTCGATCCCGCACCCAAGGTTGACTCCGCCATTGTCCGGCTGATTCCGCTGTCGCCGCTGCCATGGCCGGCACGCGATGAACCAGTCTTCGCAGCAGTGGTCACCCGCGCGTTTGCGCAACGGCGTAAAACCCTGCGCAATACCCTGAAAGGAATGGCTTCACCAGACCAGCTCGCTGCGCTCGGCATTGATGCCGGCGCCCGGGCCCAGGAACTGTCGGTCGCTGATTTCGTGCGTATCGCCGACGCAGTCGCGACGGATGCCTAGGTCGCCGTCTTTCGCTGGACGAATTCGATTTTGTAACCGTCAGGATCTTCGACAAAAGCAATGACTGTGGTGCCATGTTTCATCGGGCCGGGTTCACGGGTTACTTTGCCGCCGCGCTTTTTGACCTCTTCGCAGGCTTTGTAGGGATCATCCACCTCGACGGCAACATGGCCGAATCCGGTCCCCATGTCATAGGATTTGGTATCCCAGTTATGGGTCAGTTCCAGCACGGCAGCCCGGGATTCCTCATCGTAGCCCACAAAGGCATTGGTAAAGCGTCCGCCCGGATAATCTGTTTTACGCAGCAAACGCATGCCCAGGACCTGGGTATAGAAATCAAGCGATCGCTGCAGATCACCTACGCGAATCATTGTATGCAATAGCCTCATGATCTTCCCTGCCCGGTCATCAGATTTGCACCATTTCAAAATCTTCCTTGCGCGCTCCGCATTCGGGACAGGTCCAGTTCATCGGGACGTCTTCCCACCGGGTGCCCGGGATGATGCCTTCATCAGGCACCCCCGCTGCTTCGTCGTATATGTAACCGCATATCAGACACATGTATTTTTTGTATTGCGCTTCGTCAGTCGTCATCCGGATTCGCCGTAGGTCAAATAAGCTACAATTCCCGCCTCATTCTAGCTGATCCCATCCCGCTTACACACCATCTGATGATTGATGCTCCGCCCGTAGTGATGGTCTTCGCTGCCACCGATCCCACCGGGGGAGCCGGTCTGCAGGCGGATATCATGACTCTTGCCAGCATGGGTTGCCATCCGGTGTCTGTGGTGACCGCGATTACCATCCAGGACACCACGGGTGTCGACGAGGTGCAACCCATGGATGGCGAATGGGTTGCCGACCAGGCGCGCTGCGTCCTGGAGGATATGCCGGTTGCCGCATTCAAGATCGGCGTTCTGGGCAGCCTGGAAGCTGTTGCCGCGGTTGCGGAAGTCGTTTCCGACTATCCGGAAATTCCGCTGATTCTGGATCCGGTGCTGGCCTCGGGCAGAGGCGACGAGCTGGCCTCTGAAGACATGCTGGTTGCGATCCGCGAACTGCTGATTCCGCAAACCACCATTGTGACTCCAAACAGCATCGAAGCGAGGCGACTGGCGGATAACGACGACGACGGAGACAATCCGGATCTCGCAGAATGTGCACGCCGCATTCTGGCTTCAGGCTGTGAATATGTCCTGATCACCGGCACCCACGAAAACACCGGTGAAGTGGTTAATACTCTTTATAGCAGTGATGGGGTGGTGCGCAGCGATTCATGGCCCCGTCTTCCCGGCAGCTATCATGGCTCTGGTTGTACTCTGGCTTCCGCTCTTGCGGCAACTATCGCCAACGGCGTAGAGATGCAGGAAGCCGTGCGGGATGCACAGGAATACACCTGGCAGTCTCTCAAACAGGCTTTCCGTCCCGGCATGGGCCAACATATACCGGATCGCTTGTTCTGGGCGCGCGAGGAGGAGACTGCCTCCGATACGCCTGAAGGCGACAGTGAAGTTCCGACGTGAAAAAAGGGATCGCCGGGCTTTATGCGATCACGCCCGATCTGGACGACACCGATGATTTGCAGCGTCGCGTAGCTGCCGCACTGCGCGGCGGCACACAGGTTCTCCAGTATCGCAATAAATCCGCCTCTCCCCGGCTGCGCCTGGAACAGTGCCGCCTGCTGAAAGCCATGTGCGCGGAATTCGGAGTGCCGCTGATCATCAACGACCATACCGCATTGGCCATCGAAATCGGCACGGACGGCTTGCACTTGGGGGGTGAGGACGGTTCTATTTCGGCCGCTCGTGCAGATCTGGGACCTGACAGGCTGCTCGGTGCCTCGTGTTATGACAGTCTTGATCGGGCACAGGCCGCGATCGTCGCTGGCGCCAATCATGTCGCTTTCGGCAGCTTCTTCCCGTCCCCGGTCAAGCCCGATGCCGTACGCCCCCCGCTTGAACTGCTGACCCGTGCCAAGGCCAGACTGGATGTGCCGGTGGTCGCCATCGGTGGCATCACCCTGGAAAATGCGCCAGCACTGATAACCGCCGGCGCTGATGCCGTAGCCGTCATTTCCGCGGTATTCTCGGCACAGGACATCGAACAGGCAGCCAGTGCCTTCCAGTCATTGTTCCACACACCTCGATGAAAAAAAGCCAGAAACTCTTCAATCATGCACAGCTGATCATTCCGGGTGGGGTCAATTCGCCCGTACGTGCCTTCAAATCGGTTGGTGGTATTCCCTTGTTTTTCCAGCGCGGCAAGGGGGCCCTGGTCTGGGACGCCGACGGAAACAGCTATATCGACTATGTCGGGTCCTGGGGGCCGTTGATCTGCGGCCATGCCCACCCTGACGTCGTCAAATCCGTTCAGCAGGCCGCGGTGCGCGGTCTATCGTTCGGTGCCCCGACTGAGACCGAAGTGGAAATGGCGGAGGAGTTACGCAAGCTGGTTCCGTCCATGGAGCAGTTGCGACTGGTCAGCTCCGGTACCGAAGCAACCATGAGCGCCATACGGCTTGCCCGCGGCTACACCAACCGCAGCAAAATCATCAAGTTCGAGGGCTGCTATCACGGCCACGCCGACGCCTTGCTGGTCAAGGCGGGATCGGGCGCACTGACTTTCGGGCAGCCCTCCTCCTCCGGGGTCCCTGCCGAAACCGCTTCCCATACCCTGGTGCTTGAATACAACAACGAAGCACAGCTGGAAGCCGTCTTTTCCCGGGAAGGGGGGGAGATAGCGGCGGTCATCGTCGAACCGGTAGCCGGAAACATGAATCTGGTTGCACCGCGACCGGGATTTCTCGATTTGCTGCGCAAGCTGTGCAGCCACCACGGCACCGTGCTCATTTTCGACGAAGTGATGACCGGTTTTCGCGTCGCCCTCGGCGGTGCCCAGGCGTTGTACGGTATCAAGCCCGACTTGACCACCTTGGGCAAGGTCATCGGGGGCGGCATGCCGGTCGGTGCGTTTGGCGGTCGCCGCGACATCATGCAATGCGTTGCACCGCTGGGACCGGTCTACCAGGCCGGCACACTGTCCGGAAATCCGGTGGCAGTAGCCGCGGGGCTGGCAACGCTGAAACTCATACAAGCGCCGGGCTTCTACGACCGGCTCGCCGCCGCGGCACACCGGCTTTGCAGCGGACTGGCAGAAGCGGCCCAAGGGCATCGCATCCCGTTTTCAGCGCGCAGCATCGGTGGCATGTTCGGCCTTTATTTTCGCGAAACCCCTCCCCAGTCGTACGCTGAAGTCCTTTCGTGCGACAAGGAGGCCTTCAACCGCTTCTTCCATGCCATGCTCGCAGAGGGTATCTATCTGGCGCCTTCAGCCTACGAGGCCGGCTTTGTATCCTCGGCACACGGAACCGCCGAAATTGATCAAACCCTCGCTGCGGCATCCCGGGTTTTTGCTGCATTTTGACCCGCAGCAAAATATTTTTTGTAATTAAAACAATGGCTTATGAATTTAAGCTTTGCTGCGCCTATCGATGGTTCTATGGCTGTACCCAGATACCATGGAAAAAATCCGGCTCTCCAAATTAATGTCGGAACAGGGCCTGTGTTCGCGACGCGAGGCCGACGTCTATATCGAACGCGGCTGGGTGCTGGTGGATGATGTCCCGGTCACCGAACTTGGCACCCGTATCTGGCCAACCCAGACCATCACCCTGACGGCGGCAGCCAGACAGCAGCAGCAGGCGCGGGTCACCGTGCTGCTGCACAAACCGGTCGGCTATGTGTCAGGGCAAGCCGAAAACAATTACCAGCCGGCGATCACGCTGGTGACGGCAAAGACCCTCCAGCGCGGCGGACGCGACACTCCGCGTTTCGAGCCCCGCCACCTGCGCGGGCTGGCGCCGGCGGGACGGCTCGATATTGATTCCACCGGATTGCTGGTGCTGACCCAGGACGGTCGTATTGCCAAACAGCTGATCGGCGAAAACTCCCAGGTGGAAAAGGAATATCTGGTGCGCGTCACCGGCCGGTTATCAAAGGAGGGTCTGGCGCTGCTGAATCACGGACTGAGCCTGGACGGCGAAGCGCTGCGGCCTGCCGAAGTTAGCTGGCAGAACAGCGATCAGCTGCGTTTCGTCCTGCGCCAGGGAAAAAAACGTCAGATCCGCAGAATGTGTGAGCTGGTCGGCCTCAGCGTAACCGGGCTCAAGCGCGTGCGTATAGGCAAAGTCATGCTGAGTGATCTGCCGTTGGGCCAGTGGCGTTACCTGCGTCCCGGGGAACAGTTCTAACCGGATTCAGCCAGTCGCCGGACGACGCATTGTCGGTTTAGGTTCTGTTTTGACTGCCGGCTTGCGCACCGGGTTGACATTGGCCAACCGGGTCGGCGCGCGATCCGGCAAATTGGCAGTCAAGCGAGCCAGCTCCTCCTGCAAAGCAGATGGACCTCCCAACGCGGCCATGCGCTGACGCCGGGCTGCTGTATCCGGCAAAGCATGCAAGCCGGTCAGGTACAGCAAGAGGTCCTCGGTAGTGTGGTATTCGTTGCTGACGGTGAAAGGAAAATCGCGCGGAAACCGCGCAAAATGGCGGGTGGTCCCCGGATACAGCACCTGTGCCACGAATCCGAAACAGCTGACGCACACTTCCGCTGTCACGCCGTTCAACTCGCAGTACGGCGTTGGGGTGTCCAGCCAGGGCTTGATGCGCTGTTGGATCCCGCTTTGCAGGCGCTGCACCGCCGGTTCGTTGCGGTACGGGCGTACGCCGTATTCATGCACCACCTTGAAACGCCTGCCTTTGGCATCGTATTCGCCATTGGCGATAAAAGGCGCAACGGTGACGCCGACGCCGGGAAACGACCAGACGATGCGCTGGTCCGGCAACTCCATGCCCACTTGCATTTCCTGGGCGCCGTCCGGTGCCGTTATGGTCCAGTAATGGACGTACCCCGTCTGACCCGCTCCGGTACTGGTCACGATAAAAGGAGCACGCACGGATTTCGCGGGCGTGACCCGGGTAAACCTGTGCTGCCCGGCTTCCTGCGCAGCAGGTCGCGCGGCAACCGCCGGGATACCCAGCCCCCACGCCGGGAATGAGGGCAGCAACAGGGGGGAAAACAGCAGAAGGGTCAGAAAGTTGCGCATGCGGGGATTGGTCATGGTGGGCGCGCCAAAGTTCAGCTGCTTGGCCCGGAAAATAACGGTTTTGAACCGCATCCGCGTACACCAATCCGGGAAATAAACGATTTGTCCCGATTCAGCGACGCTGAAGCAGACCTGGAAGCTCTGCGACACTGCCCAGCAAATGAGTATGCGGCTGGCCCAGCATCTGGTCACGGCCATGGGCACCGGATAACACGCCGATATTCATCGCCACTCCGGCGTTATGCCCCGCCCGCAGGTCAAGCACCGTGTCCCCGGCGCTTGCCACCTGGCGTACGTCGACCACACCGGCGGCCTCCATACAACGGAAAATCATATAGGGTGCGGGGCGCCCCTGGGCAACCTCATCACCGCAGACCACGGCATCCACAAAGCCTTGCTGCCAGTCCAGAGCTGTCAGCAAAAGGTTTGTCGTCTCCCGGTCAAATCCTGTATTCAGCGCCACCCTGACGCCGCGGGAACGAATAGCGTTGATCGCCTCAGGTGCGCCAGGAACAGGTTCGACACTGCGGTCAAATTCCTGTGCCAGATGGTCGACAAAGGTCGTGTAAACCTGCGCGGCCAGTCTCTCCCGATCCGCTGTAACCGGCAACAAGTCCAGTATGGCCTGGCGTTTGGAAGCTCCTCGCAGACTTCCAATCGCCTGCGGGGTTACCGCAATCCCATGTACTGCCAGTGCGGAAGTAAACGCTGCGGGCACTTGCCCGGCATCGCGTACCGTGGTGCCGGCCATGTCCAGAACGACCAGTTCGATGGCAGAAGCTGTCAACACTCCCCCCATGACCCCTCCCCAACCGGTTCAGTGAACTTCTTCATGTCAGTTCAATACCGAAATGCCGCAATACAAAAGCGAAAGCTGCAAAACAAACCATGGTGATTCCCACACAAAGCAGTAATGTCCACCAGAACCCGAATTTGGGCAGCAGTGTGGGAAATGCCAGGAACATCGGCAGGGTCGGCAACACATACCAGAAGGTATACCAGGCATGGTTGGCGATCTTTTCGGGAGGCTGTTTTTCCACGTACAACCAGATCAGGGTCAGCACGGTCACAATCGGCAGCGCGGCAACCAGCCCCCCCAGCCTGTCGCTGCGCTTGGCCAGCTCGGAAACCAGCACCACGACGGCCGCGGTCAGAAAATACTTGCTGATGATCCATGTCATGGGCAACCCTCCTCTAGAACAATTCGAACCAGGCCAGTGGTGGCAGCATCATTTCACCTGTCTGGACGGTACGCAGGCCGCACGGAACGCCAGTTCGCCAACGCTGTCCGGCTCGACTCTGTCCCAGCTGCGTTGCCCTGTTGCTGCGGCGTGAACTTCCTCGCCTCCGGCCATCGGTTCGGCATGATAAAACGCAACCAGCACGTCGCTCATCCGTTTAGCGCAGTCAAAAATCCAGTGCGCCTTTACCGATAGAAACGGTTTCTTGCCGGCGATGTCGTTCTGTGGCTTGCGATAGTCATCTATTGTCCACATCCGCGCTTCGTTCCCCGCACGGGTGATGGAACTTCGATCCAGGTAGGCTACGAGTTCGTCATCCTCGAAATAGCGGGTAAATTCCGCATGCGCTGCCAGCGTCGTACACATCAAGACCGTCAGCACGATCAGTCGCTTCATGGTGTCTCCGGTTTAAATCCGTTCGTGGCAAAAGACTCAGCCTTCGATTTTTTTCTTCAACTTCGCCTGATACTTGTCGAGATCAACAATAAAGCGATCGTGGTCGCACTCACCCACTTGCTCGATATCGTCAAATACCTTGATCTTGAAACTCAGCCGACGTCGATCGATTCCAGTCAGCTCGACCTCAGCACGTACGCGTTTGCCCATGGGCGTAGCTCCCATATGGCGGATTGTGACAACGATGCCAACCTGTCCCTGTCCCGGCTGCAGGTGCGGTGCAACCAATTCTCCGGCGGAAGCTTCGCAAAACTGCACCATGGAAGGGGTCGAAAAAACGCGATAGTCGCCGCGTTTGGTCGTCATGGTTTCTACTACCTCACGCTCCACCACATGCCTGGTTCCGACCTTCAAAGACTCCATATCCGCACTCCGGTCCGGTCAACGTGGCCCGCATTCTAGCCGAGTGGCCCTCCCTCTGCAGGCATGAAAAAGCCGCCCCGCAGGGCGGCCATCTCGGGGCTGAAAATATTCAATTCGCTTTCTGTCGATCATGCTTCTGGTGGTGAATGCGCCGGCTTTCCTGATTTTGCTGGTGCTGTATGCGCGCACGTTCTTTCGTAGTAACCACGCCGTCAGCCTTGGCTTTTTCTTCCATTTTACCGATGCGTTCCTGATGACGCTCCAACCGCGCTGCCTCACGTTGGGTCAGTTCACCAGATTTGACCCCTTGGTCGATGCGCTGTTGCTGTCGTTCCTGGCGTTTGTCGATCCCGGGCGTTGCTGCCGGGTTCTGTGTTTGGGCCCAGGAGAGTGCCGGCACGGTGGCGATGAAAGCGGCTGTCATAATGATTTTAAGATTCATGATCGCATTCCCTTGAATTTGGGGTAATTCCCGAAATCAGAATAGCGATGCATGGCCGCCAATTCACCCGTTATCCGTAACGGTGTGTAAGGGTTTGTAACCAAGCGCCCCGCAGACGTATCAAACGGGCTTTGCCCGTGAATACGTCACGTTTTTATTTTTCGGGAAAAGCGTCGAAACCGATGGTGTCGGGATCGCAACCGAGCGCGCTGGCCATCTTGCCGAGGGTATCTTCGGTAAGCGCAACAACGGAATAGTCGGCTTCAATGCCTTTGGCGGCAAGAAACGCTTTTGCCCGGTCCCCTGAAGTCCAGGTCACCACCAGATCGGCTTGGCCCTCGCCGGCGCTGCGGCTGACCGGAAATCCGTCAGATTTGCTGACAATCGCAAACATGTCTGGCCCTCCACTTCGACTGCCCAAAGTCTACAACACAGCCGGGCCATTTTTAACACAGAACGGCAACGCGGTCACCGGGCAAATATCACCGCCGCTACCGGGCAAGAGGTGAAAAGCCTGCGAGGGGACTGATAATGGACAAAGTCGTTATGACCGGGCGGCTTTGAAACGTTCGAATGCGGCGAGTGCCGCGAGGGGATGCCCGGCATTGGCCATTTCGTCGTACACCGGCACACCCAATGCCACTGCCTTGTCGCGGAATTCGCGTTTGCGCGCTTCCAGTGCCGGCTCGCCATCGGAGCGCAATACCAGGATGAAGTGCGATTTGCCGGGATGCTTTTCCTGCACCCGCATCGCCGCAGCAACCAGGTTGTCGAGAACTTCGGGCTTGGTGCGGCCGACAAACGCCGATAGGTTCAGGTGCATCACCAGCGCCTCGGGTTTGCCTTGTGCATAAATGATGTCGAGGATTTTTTCGGCAACGCGACCGTCATCCTGCTGCAGCGTGCCCACCGGGCAATCAACCGGATTAGTGATGCTGGTGCCGGGCGGCAGCTTCATCTCCGCCAGCGCATCGATGATCGGCTGAGGGAACGGCGTGACGTCGAGGCCCAGCCGCGCATAGTAGTCGGTGGCCAGCACGCTGGTGCCGCCGCCGTTGCCGAACAGCACCACGTTTTTTGTCGGCAGCTTCGGTCGCGGCGTCAGCGACTGGAAAATCAGCAGCGTATCGACGAACTGGTCGAGCGTATCCACCAGCATGCAGCCGGTCTGCCGCGCCAGCGCCACCCACACGCGATCATCCCCCGCCAACGATCCGGTGTGCGAGGCTGCTGCCGCCAGCCCCTGCTGCGTGCGCCCGCCCTTGAGGATGACCACCGGCTTGGCTGCTCTGGCATTGCGCAGGATGTCGAACAGGCGCCGGCCGTCCTTGGCTGTTTCGATATAAAGCCCGATGACCCTGGTCTGCGGGTCGGCCATGTAGAACTCGAGCAGATCGGACGGCGTCACGTCGGCACAGTTGCCGACCGTAACCAACCCGGAAAACTTGAGACCGCGCGCAAGTCCGCGGCGGATGATGTCGGTACCCAGCCCCCCGCTTTGCGAGACGATGCCGACCTTGCCGACTTCCTTGGGACCGATTTCGGTGAAAGTCACCCGTCCCCGCGGCGTGTAGATGCCGAGGCAATTGGGACCGATCAGGCGCATGCCGCCTTCACGCGCCGCTGACGCAAGCTGTTCCTGCAGCCCCTTGCCCTCGTCGACTTCGCCGAAGCCGCTGGAAATCACCTGCGCGAAACGCACATGGCCTTTTGCGGCGGACAGCATCGCCGGAATTTGCGCGCCGGATACCGCGATGTAAGCGTAATCCACCGGCTGCGGCGTATCTGCCAGCGATTTGTACGCCTTGAGTCCGTCGATCTCGGCGGCGGCGGGATGGATCGGATAGATGTCGCCGCTGAAACCGAATTCGCGGATACGGCGGATGAACACGTTGGGCAGAGCATTGCCCTTGGTCGATGCGCCAATCACGGCAACGGTCTTCGGCGCAAACAGCGGCGTGAATTGTTCGATGATGTTCATGGTTTCGTGTTCAGCCGAGGATGAAGCGCGCGTCGACGGCGACCGCGGCGGTGTCGGATACGATCAGCGGATTGATGTCGGCCTCGCTGATGTCGGCGGCATGCTGCATCAGCAGTCCGTTCTCCCCACCCACCTTGAGCAGGACATCGATGATGGCGTCCCGCGATGCCGGTTTGGTGCCGCGCGCACCATCGAGTATCGCGACTCCCTTCAGTTCGGCAAGCATTTCTCCGGCGTCGATGCGTGAGATCGGGCACAGGCGGAACGACACGTCCTTGAGGATCTCGACGAAAATTCCGCCCAGCCCCACCATCACCAGAGGGCCAAACTGCGGATCGCGCAGCCCGCCGATCACCAGTTCGTGCCCGGCGGGGGCCATCTCCTCGACCAGAAAACCGTCAATACGCGCTTCTTTGATTTTCGGTGCGCTGAGCATGCCCTCGATGGCGGCTCTGACTTCGGCTACGGACCGCAGATTGACCTTGACACCCCCGGCATCGCTCTTGTGCAGGATGTCCGGCGACATCACCTTGACTACTACCGGTGCCTGCAGCCCGTTCATCACGGCATCGACATCGGCCGAGCCTTTGGCCACCCGCGACTGCGGCACCCGGATGCCGTGCGCGGCCAGCAATTGTTTGCCGGCACTTTCGTCGAGCGCATTGCGGCCGGCGCGTTTGGCGTCAGCAACCGGATTGTCCTGTGTTTTGTTCATGCTTTTTAAACTTTCCTGCCGGTGACTTCGCCGATGATGCCGGTGTGCACCCGGCCGCTGCGGAACGGTTCGGAGCGCAGAATGTTGATGACAGCCGGAATGTTGTGCTTGAGGCCCTGGATCTCGAAACCGCCGAGCGCGTCGACCAGCCTGTCGATCGCCGCTTCGCGCGTTGCCGCACGGACGATGACCTTGGCAATCATCGGATCATAGTGGGGTGTTACATCGCGGCCCTCGGCGTAGCCGGTATCGACGCGGATGCCATCGCCTTGGGGCGGACGGAACACCGTCAGCTTCCCCGGCGACGGGAAAAAGTTCTTCGGATCTTCGGCATAGACCCGCGCCTGGATGGCGTGCCCCTTTACTTCCACCCTGCTCGGCAGGATGTCGTCCAGTTCCTCGCCGGCGGCCGAGCGGATCTGCGCCCGCACCAGGTCCACGCCCGTCACCTCTTCCGTCACGCCATGCTCGACCTGCAGCCGCGTGTTCATTTCGAGGAAACTGAAGGTGCCGTCAGCGCCAAGCAGCATTTCGACGGTGCCGATGTTGTCGTAGCCCATGCTGCGCATGATGCCGGCGATCTGGTCGGCAACCGCCACCGCCTTGTCACGCGGAATCTGCGGACCCGGCGCCTCTTCGATCACTTTCTGGTTGCGGCGCTGGGTCGAGCAGTCGCGCTCGAACAGGTGCATGGCTCCGCCATGGGCATCGCCGAGGATCTGGAATTCGACATGGCGCGGGCGTTCGATCAGCTTCTCGAGGTAGACCTCGGCGGTGCCGAAGCCGCGGCTGGCCATTGAGCGTGAGCGCTCGACTGCTGTCAACAGCTCGGCTTCGTCTTTTGCCGGCAGCATGCCGATACCACCGCCGCCACCCGCGGGCTTCACCAGCACCGGGAAACCGATCTTGCGTGCGGCGGCAATGATGGCATCGTTGTCATCGGGCAACACGCCGGAACCCTGTGACATCGGCATGCCATATTGGGCGGCGATGTCGCGGGCGCGGGTCTTGTGTCCCATGGCATCGATCCATTGCGGCGACGGGCCGATGAAACGCGCACCCGTGTCCATGATCTTCTGTGCAAACGCGGAATTTTCCGACAGGAAACCGTAACCGGGATGCAGGCCGTCCGCCCTCGCCTTGCGCATCACCTCGATGATCGCATCCTGGTTCAGATAACTTTCGCGCGCCGGTGCCGGACCGATGGCGTAGGTCTCGCTCGCCATTGCCAGGTACGGCGCGCCAGCGTCGGCCTCGGAATACAACGCAACCGCCGGGATGTTCATTGCGTTCAACGCACGCAATACGCGGGCGGCGACTGCGCCGCGGTTGGCGACAACTACCTTGCTAAACATTCCTGAAATCTTCCTGAATTATTCGTTGAGACCCGATAAAAATCGGGAAGCTGCCGGGAAGCGGGATTTTCGTTCCGAGACGCGAAGCGAGGACGGCGACAAGCGGAGCATACAAGCCGGTATGTGAGCGTTGGCGGCGTCCGAGCGACAAAGTATCGGGACGAAAAGATGCTTCCGGGCTAATAACTTGTTGGCCAGCTGCGCATCAAGTGCTGCCCCACGCCTTTGCTCATGCGCAACTTGTAGACATCGAGCATGCGGATCAGGTATTCACGCGTGTCCTGCGGCTTGATCACCGCCTGCGCCGCATACACAGCCGCCAGACCCCAGACGTCGGCGCTTTTGCGGATATCCGCCAGCGCTTCTTCGAAGCCCGGCTCACCGTGGCCCACGCCGTGCACGATCTTGGTGGCGAAGTCCGGGCTCATGAAACTCACTTCAGCGGAAGGCCATGCGGCGATTTCGTCGGAATGACGTCCGCCTCCCATACACACGTAGGCGCGGCCGTAACTCTTGCGCACGATCACCGTCAGGTGCGGCACGGTAACCAGCGTCATCGCATTCATGAAATTCATGATCTTGCCTGGCGCGCCGGCTTTCTCCGCCTCGGTGCCGATCTGGAAACCCGGGGTGTCGACCAGCATCACGAAGGGGATGTTGAACGAGTCGCACATGACGATGAAATCGACGATCTTGCGGCAGGCGTCGGCATCGAGCGCGCCGCCGCGATGCAGCGGGTTGTTGGCGATGATGCCCACACTCTTGCCGCCGAGCCGGGCCAGTGCAGTCACTGCGCTCTTGCCGAAGCGCGGCTTCATCTCGAACAGCGAATCCTTGTCGACGATGCACTTGATGACCCGCTTCATGTCGTAGACCTGGGTGCGGCTCTCGGGAAGGATGTCGAACACCTTGCCCATGTCGGCACCCGAGCCCGCCGGCACCGGCGCATCCGGCGGCGCTTCGCGGTGATGGCTGGGCATGTAGGCAAGAAATTTCTTGATCTGGTCAAACACCTCTTCCTCGGTGTCGGCGAACTGGTCGATCAGGCCGGTGGTTTCGGCATGCAACCGCCAGCCGCCGAGTTCCTCGGCGGATACTTTTTCACCCAGCGCCATCGACACCAGTCCGGGACTGGACACAGCCATGATTGCGCTCTTGTGCATGATCGCGAAATCGGACTGGCACATCAGCCAGGTCGAGGAACCGAATGACGGTCCGAATGCAGCCGCGGCCATCGGGATTTCACGCATGCGGCGGAACTGGGTATTGTCGTTGCCGAGCAGCAGTCCCATGCCGCGCGAGCCCATGGCATCGGGCAGGCGCGCGCCGGTCGATTCACCGATCAGCACCAGCGGCATGCCGCGTTCCGTCGCAGTGCGCTTCATGTGCGCGATTTTTTTGCTGTTCGTCGCCGAGGTCGATGCGCCCTTGACCGTGAAATCGTTGACCACCAGGCAAACATCGCGGCCGTTGATGCGGCCAAAGCCGGCAAGTTTGCCGTCAGTCTGGGTTTCGTCTTCCATCTCCGGATACACCGCCGATGACCCGAACAGCCCGGACTCGATGAACGAGCCCTGGTCCATCAGATAGTCGATGCGCTGGCGCGCATTCCACACGCCCTTGGCGGTGCGTTTCGCGTACTTTTCTTCCCCGCCACCGGCCAGCGCCTTGGCGCGGCGGGCTTCGTATTCCTGCAGCAATGCTTCGAAAGCCATGTTAAATATCCAATAAAAACAATTAGTTACGTATTAGGGCCGGACTCCGGCGCGATACTTCGGTCCAAGCTGACTGGCCAGACGACCCTGCAGCGCGTCGATGAACTGGCAAAGATAGGGCCGGGTTTCGCGCGGGTCGATCAGGTCTTCGATAGCGAAGGCTTCGGCAGTGCGGAAGGGGGACGCGAGTTGCTTGAGTTCTGCCTCGATTTCCCGTTCGCGCGCCGCGGGATCGGCTGCGCTGTCGATTTCCTTGCGATAAGCCGCCTTGACGCCGCCCTCCACCGGCAGCGAACCCCACTCGCCTGACGGCCACGCAATCTTGAAATTGAGTCCGGCGCGATCGATAAAGCCGCCGCCGGCGACGCCGTAACACTTGCGCACGATGACCGTGAACATAGGCACCCGCGCCTGCCCGAGGATGTAACGTGCGCGCACGCCCTCGCGCAGGATGGCATCGGCTTCGGATTCGCGTCCGACCATCAGCCCCGGTATGTCAGCAAACAGGATCAGCGGAATGTTGAACATGTCGCAAAGCTCGGTGAAATGCCCCTGCTTGCGCGCGGCTTTCACATCCATGATGCCGCCGACCATCGGATTGCTGGCGACGATGCCGACGACCTTGCCGTTCATCCGCGCCAGCGCGGTAATCACTGCCCTGCCGAAAGTCGGCTGGATTTCGAATAAGGAATCACGGTCGACGATCAGCCCGACCAGTTTTTTCATGTTGTAAGCCTGGCGATTGGAACGGGGAACGATACTCGCCAGCGCGTCTTCGCAGCGATCCACCGGATCGCCATTGTTCTCGACCGGCGGCAGCTCCCACACGTTCTGTGGCATGTAGGACAGGAAGCGGCGGATCTGCTCGAAACAGTCCTGTTCATTCTCGGCGACGTTGTCGATGGTGCCCGCGGTATCGACTGCGACTTTGGTTCCACCGAGTTCGTCCTTGCGCAGCTTTTCGCCGAAGGCGCGTTCGACCACGGGTGGGCCGGCAGCAAAAATCTGCCCGGTGCCCTTCACCATGATCGACCAGTGAGCGAGAATCGCGCGCATCGACGGACCGCCGGCGGTGGTGCCCATCACCGCCGAAACCACTGGCACGATGCCGAGCAGATCCACCGAACGTTCGACCCCATCCTGGCCGTAACCGGGCGCCACGGTGTAGCCCTTGCGCTTGGCGGTGTTGACCGTGCCGCCGGTGCCGTCGATCAGGTTGACCAGCG
>Ga0222714_10001424_pt1 | contig 26919 bp, 32 predicted proteins | sample C33_3DmetaG_FD_165048 | JGI IMG/M metagenome (GOLD analysis project Ga0222714, IMG submission 165048) | Estuarine water microbial communities from San Francisco Bay, California, United States - C33_3D | ecosystem: Environmental > Aquatic > Marine > Unclassified | place: USA: California...
AACGCAACCCCATCACCATCGCCTGTCGGTAAAGTTGAGGGGTTAGCGTACTTACTCCCAAACCCTGAACCGGACCAAGGATAGGCAGTGATGTATGGACCAATTGAATGCGATACAGCAATAGCCGTACTATCTGGACTAAACGCAACATCATTACCGACGCCTGTCGGTAAAGTTGACGGGTCAGCGTACTTACTCCCAAACCCTGAGCCAGACCAGGGATAGGCAGTGATGTATGGACTAACTATATGTGATACAGCAATAGCTGTACCATCTGGACTAAACGCAACTCCAATGCCGTTACTTGTCGGTAAAGTTGACGGGTCAGCGTACTTACTCCCAAACCCCAAACGGGACCAGGGATAGGCAGTGATGAATGGACTACCTAGATGTGATACAGCAATAGCTGTGCTGTCTGGACTAAACGCAACTCCCCTACCGGTGCCTGTCGGTAAAGTTGAGGGGTTAGCGTACTTACTCCCAAACCCTGAGCCAGACCAGGGATAGGCAGTGATGAATGGACTAACTGAATGCGCTACCGCAATAGCAAGGTTTCTTGTGTAAACGCCAAAAGTTCTAGCCGCAAAGGTCATGCGAACCCCTTTAGCAACGTGGCATACCAAAACCCTGTTGCAGAGCGATAGGTTGCAGTCACTAAATCAACCGCATTAGCGCTGATACTTAGAACTGTACTAGCATCAAGCGGCCACTTAAAACTTGTGGGCCAAGTCATTGTTCTTCCACCGGTGCCGTCTTGTGTGATAAACCAATTAATGGTTTGGCCGTCTTGTGGGTTGCTAATCGTTGGGGCCACGGTCACATTAGCTGTGAAGGTCGTGGTAAACACATTTGATTCTGTGCAATCAACAGTCATTGCTGTAGCACTAAACGACACGGCAACAGGAGTTGTTTGAGCATTGCCAGTAAATGTTGCACGGTCAATTGTTGGATTGACCGCTAAAACAACTGAACCAGATCCGGTGGAGGTTGTTGCTCCGGTTCCACCACTGGCCACGGGCAACGCCGCGCCCAGCGTCAACGACGGAATGTAGTCCACGGCCGTCACGACGTCTGTGCCATTGTTGTAGACCAACACTGTCTTGCCAACCGGAACGACCACCCCAGTCAGGCCTGCAACCTTGACCGTCACCTGTTGATCAGAGCCGTTCTTGACGATGTAAGGCTTCTGGACGGCCGGAACGCGAAGCTCTGCTGCCCCGCCCGGAGAACCCGTCAGGTTCAGGTAAATGGCCCGCGCGTCCTGCGCGGCATTGGAATCCGTCAGTGACAGCGTGATGGTCGTGCTGGACATCGTGATGTCCGCCCTGCCCACAATCGCCTGCTCAAGCGTGGTGCCCAGATTGGTGTTTGTAACGGTTCCCCAAGAATTGGAGTTGGAACCCTTGTCCATCAACTCCAGCTTGAGGCTGGTTGAATAGCTTGGCATCTTGTCTTCCTTACGTTACAACTTCGACCCAGTTCACGGACTGGGAATCATTGACCACGGTCCAATTACTGGGCTGACTATCGTCTACAGGGACCCAGTTGGGCGTCTGGCCATCGTCAATCGGCCCCCAGACCAGTACACCGCCAACAAATCCGACTACTGTAATCCCGGTCGGGAAGACATTCGCGTCTGCCGTGGTAGCAACTGAGCCTACCTGACCGGTGCCGGAAACACCAGTTACAAAGACATCCAGCACCAATTCTACAGTTACAGACCCGACCTGCCCAGTGGCAGACACTCCCGTTAGACTGACATTGGCATCACCAGTAACAGCAACAGAACCCACCTGGCCAGCGGCCTGGACGCCCGTAACTGGAACAGGCGTAACCAGATCGACTGTGACAGAGCCGACATCACCTGTCGCAGACACCCCAGTTACAGGAGCATCTGCGTTGGCCTGAACTGTTACAGACCCTACCTGACCGGTGGCTTGAACACCTGCAAGAGTGACGTTTGCGTCACCAATAAGAGTGACAGACCCTACCTGACCCGCACCCGAGACACCTGTAACTGAGGTGTTTGCAGCCCCGGTAACCGTTACAGAGCCTACTTGGCCAGTGGCTGAGACGCCCGTTACCGCGACATCTGCGTTATCCGCAATATCGGAAAACGGAAACTCTGCGAATGAGCCAAAGCCAAACATTAGAAAAACAAGAAGAAGTTAGATGTTGCAGTCCCCGGCGCAGGAGCGACGTTGAAGTCCCATCCTAGGCTACCGTTGTTCGTTGAATTCGTACCAGCGTACCAAGTATCAGTGAGGTTGTACGCCCGTATGCCTGTGAGGGCAAGGTAGTCTACATTAGCAGCCGTACCAGACCCGGTAAAGATCAGCGTACCCGGAGAACTTGCTGATGTACCTTGGACCGTCAGGATGTTTCCTGCTGTACCAGCAGCAGTCCACGAGGTCGTGATCCGCTGGGTAGTCGTGCCGATGTTGATTGTGTTTGCACCAGCAGCGGTGCTGCTAATCGTTTTGAACGTGTTGTTGCTAAAGAGTGTCAAAGTACCAGCACCGCTTTGGTTCAGCGTGATGTTGGTGTAAGAAACATCGCCGCCAAAGAAGTTCTTAGCCGAAGCAGAGGTCAGAGAGATTGTGCCGGTGCCGGTGACGGTGAGGTTGGTGGAGGTGGCGGTGTTCCATCCTCCTGTTCCTGCTAAAACCCATGTTCCAGAACCTATGGCAATGGTTCTAGTGTTAGAGTTAGTAGATGAAAAACCGCTTGACGCGCCAGATAAAGTTACGTTAAACCCATCAGCATCAAAAGTTCCTGCGGTTACTGTAAAAGCAAAGCCTGCGCTTCTGTCGCAAACAAAAGCATCTTGCAACGTTACAGAACCTCCTGGGCTATCAATGATAAAACTCTGCGTAAAAGTCTTGCCAGCGCTCGTAATCGTTTGACTGCCTCGGCCAGCAAACGTAAGTGATGCAGTGCCACTCAGCGTTGTACCAGTGCCATTGATTAAGTTGCCACAAACTAGGTTTGTGAAGGTTGACGTCATCGCAAGCGTCACCGTATTGCTTGTCCGAAGAGACATATCAATCGTGCCAATATTGTATGCTCGGCTAATTGTGATTGTGCTGCCAGATGCTGGATACGTTGCCGCAGGAAAGATGACTGTATCTTGAGCGAGGGGGAACTGTGTAATATCGGCTGTACCCCCTTCCGTAGCTGACCAGCCGGTAGAAGAGTCCCAGGCAGCAGATCCGGTCGAGCGAACATAAACGGTTTTTGGTGATGGAAACGTAATCCCGCTATTGCCTTTAACATCACCTAGGCGAGTGCCGGAGATTGGGGCGGCAGCACCTGTGACTGCAATATCCCGGAAGTCGACATCGGTTCCGGAGAACGCTGCGACGGTCAGTGTACGAGTCGTGCCAATAACGTCAGATCTAATAAACCGTCGATATGCAGCATTTGTGCCCGCAGAAAAAGTCAAAGTGCCAGTGATGGTTTGATTTGCGGTAAGCGTTATCTGGTTTAGACCAAGAGAAGTTAAACCAGAAAAAGACAGGTTGTTGCAGCTGTTTGCACCGTTGATCGTGGTGGTTCCGGGACTGGTCTCGGTAAAGCTGACGTTGTAGAAGGTCTGGTTGTTGCCAGAGAATGTTGGGCCGTTGGCAGAGAGGTTTATTTGTGAAGTACCTGCTGTGACAGTTAGATTAGCTCGGTTGGTTTCTGTTGTGCCGAAATTGATTGGCGCAGCACCAGAAAGTTGAGTGGTTCCTGTACCAAAATCAACAGTTCTAGACGAACTAAAATCCGACAAAATAGCACTTGCAGTTAAGTTGTATGTTGCTAAGTCAACCGATCCATTTGTAACCGTCAGCGCTGACGACGATCCCATATCCAACGCACTACCGAGACTCCAAGAACAGTCAACACCATTTACCGTTATGTTACTAGCCAGCGTCACACCGTTCGTCGTAAATGTCAGACCAGTCGAGTTGCTGGATAACGTCATGTTTCCAGTATAAGTCCTCGTTAACCCCGTAGCAGGCAGCGTCACGTTGCCATGAATCCCAACCATCGCAGCCGATCCGGCGAGCGTCACGTTCCCAGATGCAGGGCCAGCAATGGTGAGCGACTTCATCCGAATACCGCCGGTCACAGCGCCGACCGTAGCGGTGTAAGCAGTCGCGTTAGACGCCGAGTCAAATACCACGTCGTCGTGGCTACGGGGTACAGAAGCACCAGATGCGCCACCAGAAGACGTAGACCAATTATTGGTGTTGTTCCAGTTGCCCGTACCGCCAACCCAGTAGCGGGTAGAGTCTGCGGGTTTAGCAGTACGGTAGACAGGCGCTCCAGCGGTTCCGGTTGAGTTGGCTCCGGCGTAGAACTCACCGGGGCTTGTGGCGGCGAGGGCAAAACTGCCCATTGCAAGGTAGTCAACGCCGCTTACGCAAGACCCTGCGATGATGTGGGCTGAACCTCCTGCCCCAGTCAAAGAAACCACATTACCGACAGTGCCAGTCACGGTCCACTTGCCGAAGGTCTGAGTGGTGGAGCCTAGAGCGATGGTGTGAGCTACAGTCTTGGTCGAGGCAAGCTCGGTAAATTGGTTGTTGCCGGTAATGGTGGTAGTAGATGTGCCGGTGGTGCCCCCGATGGTGAGCTTGTTGTAGGAAAGACCGCCGCCGTGGAATGTTCTTGTAGAGCCTACTCCAGCTCCAGAAAGTAAAATGTTTGCAGTTCCTTTATAAAAATTTAAGTTTGTTGTAGTAGTTGCATCCCAAACTACAAAAGTATCAACAGTAGTTAAAGTCCATGTGCCTGAACCCATTTTTAGAGTTCTTGTTGTAGAGCCCGTGAGAAGTAGTCTCAAACCGAGTGTTACGTTATATGTAACGGCGTCAAAAGTACCACTTGTAAGTGTGAAATTGCGGTCGCCCTGAATTTCAAATGCGTCTGCTAATTGAAGCAACCCATTCACAGAATTAACATCAATAGGGCACTTAAATGCTATCCCAGAACTAGTAATAGTTTGAGTGCCGCGCTTGGCAAATGTGATCGTGCTACTTGTGTTGCTTGATGTTAACCCAGTCCCAAACTTCCAGTCGCCATACACAAAGCAAGCGGCGCTGTTGGTCAGCGTCATCGCACTCGTTCTAGCTGAGGCATCAAAAGTTCCGATGTTCCACGCTTGGTTAATGGTAACAGTCCCAGCAGACCCAGTGTTATCAAACACCGCTGTGTCTTGTGCAAGAGGGAACTGATTGATGTCCGGTGTACCACCAGAGGTCGGGCACCAACCCGTAGCACTCCAGTCCTGAGCGCCAGCGAGGTTCCAATATACGGTCTTAGCAGCAGGAAACGTAATTCCAGAGTTTCCACCGCAGTCACCTGCCCGGGTGGGGGATGATCCCGCTGCTGTGCCAGCGATGGTGATGTCTTGGAAGTCGCAGTCTGTTGCGGCGAGAGTGCCTACGGTAAGAGTGCGGGTAGTTCCGAGGGTATCTGAGCGGACAAAGATGCGACGGATTGGCGATGCTCCGGCGACGGTGAGGGTGCCGGTGATGGTTTGATTATCACTAATATTTACAAATCTAAACCCAGCGCTTGCTGGGGCGGTAATTGTTAAATTATTAAAAGTGTTAGCCCTGTTAAATGAAGATGCGCCGCTTACTGCGCTGCTAGTTATTGCAACATCGTAAAAAGTTTGCCCACCACCTGAAAACGCCTGGCCTATTGTCCCCGTACAAGATATTGTCGATGTTCCGGCATTAAAAGTAAGGTTTGTGCTAATAGTGAATATTAGGTTAGTACTTAACGTCACCGTACTCGACCCAAGCGTAATCGTCCTGACGTTGGAGTTAGTGGAAGACAAAGTCCCAGCAGTGACATTGAAGTTCTTGGTATCAAACGTGCCGTTGGTGACGGTGAGGGTTTGTGACCCAATGTTCAGAGCATCAGCAAGTTCGACGGAGCCGCCGTAGGAGTCAACCGTAATGCCGCCGCTGAATGTCTTGCCTGCGCCAGTAATCGTCTGCGTGTTACGGCCAGAGAACGTCAAGGTGTTTGCAGTGCTTAATGTGGTTCCAGAACCGTTTTTCCAGTCGCCATAAATCGTAAACGCTGCGCCAATTGCCAGCGTCATGGCACTCGTGCGACCGGACATATCCACCGTCCCTGTGTAGGGAACAGCAGAGTTCATCGTTATCGTGCCCGTCACCGAACCTGCGTTTGTGAACGTAGCGGTGTCCTGCGCGAGTGGAAAGAAGTTAGTGTTTGGCGTACCTGTGCTTGTATCCGACCATCCGTTTGCCGACCAGTTCTGTGCGCCAGCAAGGTTCCAATACACCGTCTTAGGCGTATCGAACGTGATCCCTCGGCATCCACGCAAGTCACCGATGCGAGTACCAGAGATCGGCGCAGCAGTGCCAACAACGTAGATGTCCCGAAAGTCTGCGTCAGTCAGACTCGGAGCGGAATTGATCGTGAGGGTTTGGGCGATGCCGTAGGTGGCTCCACGGAACCAGACGCGACGATTGCCTGCGGTGCCTGTTGTGGACAGTGTGCCGTTGATGGTTTGGCCGGAGTCGAAGGTGACTTGCACTACGCCGGCTGATGCTGGGCCAGCAATAGACAAATTGTTGAAGGTATTTGATGACTGGACGGTATGTGTGCCTGCTGCCGTAGAGTTTAGTGTTACATTGTAAAAAGTAACGCCTGTACCACTTGCGGCGCCTCCCTGAATTATCGAAGCGGACTGCGTTCCAATAATAGTTGACGTACCTGCATTAAATGTTAAATTAGTGTTTGTCCCAAATCCTGCAACGGTACTCCCATTTAATGTCACCGTAGAGCTACCCAGATTGATCGTCCGCGTGTTGCTGTTGCTGGACAAAAGGGTTGTAGCAGTGACGTTAAAGTTGTTGGTGGTGAAGGTTCCTTGGGTGACAGTTATCGAACTTGATAATGTTAGTGCATCACCAAGCGTTACCGTAATACCTGCACCGCTAATCGCTATCGGGCCAAGCGTCTTACCAGCACTTGTAAGTGTTCCTGTCCCAGCAAGCGTCAATGTACCGCTATAAGTCACCGCCATCCCGGCAACCAAAGTCACGCTGCCAGATACGGTTATCGCAGAAGACCCAGCTAGCGTCCCAGTGAACCCTGTGCAGTTGATTGACTTGGCACCAGTGTTTCCAGTGCTGATCGTGCAGGTGCCGGTTGAGGCGGCGTCAAAGAAGACATCATCTGCACTCGTAGGCACAGCTGCGCCACCTGGGCCACCGGACGTTGTAGCCCACTTGGTGCCTGCTGTGGCATCCCAGTTCGCCGTACCACCGACCCAATAGCGATCTGCCACGGTTACACCCTATAGAACCAAACACCATCGATTTCAACGAGTTTAGCTCCAGAGGGCGGGACTCCTTCTAGCTTTTGATAGACCTCACCACCAATCTCCTTGGTGGTTTCCGGCTGTTCTACGGGAGGCGCAGTGACGACAGCGATCCAGTTGTCCCGGCGCTGCTCTTTCATCGCTTGGATCTCTGCCTCGGTGAAAGTGTGATCTTCCGGCAGATGCAAAGCGTCAGCGAACTTGCCATGTGGTGTTTCAAACTGGAAGTCAATCTTGATCATGCCTATGCCTCTTGAGCTACTGCAACAACATCCCAACGGGAATCTGCAATGTTATAAATACAGCCCACATAGACTGTCTTGTTAATCACCGTCGTTGTAGGTAACGTTACCCCGACAGCGCGAAATCCTTTGCTAACACCGGTCGTCCAAGTCAATGCCCTAGCAGTGCCGTTATCCTTGATCCGAAATACCGCTCTCTGACCATCCGTCGGCGTTCCGGCGTCTGCGTTGATCGTTAACGCATTGGCTAGAGCAGAAAAGCTCTGCTGGTCATAACTGTCGCTGTTCCAGGCAAAAGGGGATGCTGTCGTCGTCTGAGCGTTGCAGCGTTGTGTGATTCGCTTGTTAGTAAGCGTTTCCACTCCATTGGTTGTAGCCTGATTGATCTGGGCTAACGTCTGAACCGTACCGCCGCTGTCTTTGAAGTACAGCTTTCCATCAGCGGTGTTTACCACCAACTCACCAGCAGACAGACTAGCCCCAGTTGGAACTGCCCCAGGTGTGCTGCTGAACCTTAGCTGGATTGTCGTGACGTTGCCTGAGTATGACGCTGATGTCGCTGGAACAATTTCTGCCCCGTCAACATAAACTGAGCGCTCTGCTGGATACGTCAGAAACACATCCTTACTGCCAGCACCCCAACTGACAGCGTTTCCGGAATTACTAGAGGCGAGGATCGTGTCTCGGCTAAGAGTCGTGCCAGACGCTGTATATGTCCCGATACCAACTTCCCAGTCAGTACCATTAGTGACCGTGTAATAGGTCGTGTTGCCGTCACCAACAACGGAAAACGACTGGTAGCCGGTAACGGCACCGGCCAGCGTATAAGTGCCAGTGCTAGTCGTTGTGGTTGTCTCTTTTACCCGATCTTTAAGGACGAGCGCCATGACATCGGCCTATTAGGCAATGCGAATGATCGCATTTGAAGCATCGGCAGTCGGGAAAATGATGGTGAACGTTCCCGCCGTAGACGTTTTTGCACCACCAAAGTCCAATACACACACCGTTGGATTGGTATAGGTATGCGTGGGAGTCGTGTTGTAAATCAGTGCTCCATACGCCGTGATCGTAGCGCTGGTAAACGATAAGTCAGCAAAATCGGTGAATGCCGTGGTGCCAGAAGTCGTCGGATTAACGTTGGTCAAAGCACCGCCGCCCGCCGAATACGATCCAGACGCAGCTACCTCATTTGTTGCAGTGTACGCGGTTGTTGCCGCAGTAAACGACGCACTGTTGTCGTACAGCGCAAGCTTAAATGTGTCTCCCCCGCTTGCACGAAAATCATGCACCGCCTCAAGAAGTTGCTGCTTGAAACTTGTGCACATAAAATTGCCGGTAAATGCCATTTCATTTCTCCAAAAGGGAAACCAACTCAGGGTGCCCTGACTGTCTGATACGATTTGCTACCGTGACGCGGTCCTGCTCAATTGCTTCTTGCAAGTAAAACAAAACCACGCGCCGTACCTGCTCCTTAAAAGCCCTTGCCTGAGCCTGGACAGCAGGATGCGACTGATCTCCTACATGAATAATCTTGTCAGCCGCACGCTGTGCGAGCTCTTCAGGCGTCCATCCACGGTTGGCCGTGGTTGCCACCTGGATTCCTCCAAGCAACACCGCTGATTGAGCAGAACTCATGGCCCTGGGGACTCCGATTTGATGGGGATACGAACCATGCCGTCACGGTACTCGTCACGACGACGACGACCTTGCTGCTCCATGCCGAGACCCTGTAGCGCTTCTTTGTAAGCGCCACGGAAATAGTTCAACATTTCGGTCGGCCCCTTGGTATAACTGTACGCTTGAATAAGGCAGGCATACAGCAGTGCCTCCGGAGCATTGTTACTGATCCAAGTGGTGGTGTTGGTCGAGGACAACTGCGGAGGACGGTAAATATAGCCTAGTTCAACAGCAAACCCCGTGTTGGGGGTTGGAGCGACATAAAACGTGTTTTGATCCCAAACCGAATAATATTTTGGAACGCCGGTCGTGGCCCCATTAGGCCAGTATTCCTTCATAAAAGACGTGTCGCGGAAGTCAAGAAAAATTTGATCCGATCCCGACGTAATCATCATGTATCGATGAGTCAGAATGTCTGTAGGAGCCGACAGGAACTTGTTGCCGGATGTCAGATTTCCACTGACCTCAAGCTTAAATTCATCCAGATCAATTTCGCGTAGGATCTGGTTCTCCGCCAAGGTGATAAACGTATTAATCACCGAGTTGGTAAAGACATTACTTCCCACCTCAGTGTAATTGCGGATGTTGGTGACCAGTTCGTCGTAAGTCATGATGTGCTCACAGTAACAGATCCCACCACACCCTGTGCGATCAATGCCTGCCCAACGATATAAGGACGCATGTCATTGGTCCCGCGAGCGCTTCCATAACTTTGAAACGCCGTAAATCCGGGGGCCCCGACAAATACCGAAACCGGCTCAATCCGGTCTGGCCGAGGATCACGTAACGCAATGGCATCGCCACGATACCGCAAAGGCTCAAGCTGCGGTTCCTTGGGCTCGTAGTCGTCTGGGCAGACCATGTAGCCTTCCCAGTTCTTGCGCAGCGTATTGTATGGATAACGCTGCCCACAGTAGTCGCACAAAGCAAGCGAGTACTTTCCTGTGGCGAAGGCCATTTTTAGTACCCTACATCAGGCACAAACTGGACACTGGCCGTGTCTCGGTCTTCAAGAGCCGCCCGCTGGAAATCTTCTTCGTACATGGCCTTAAGCGCCTGCACCCTGTCAGGTGCAAACTTCAAGGCCAGGTAGTACGCCAGCCCCGACACCAAGCATGGCAAAAAGCGGAAGTTGATGTCCGCTGTATTGGTGTAGTTACCCGCATCTTGGATCCGACGAATCCGGTAATACACAAAGGTGTACGTCTGGTCCGCCGCCGGGTAGAAGAACACCTTCGGCGTATTGGTACGCTGCACGTAGAACTGCGCCGGACGAGCCTGTGAAGTCTTGTCCGGTACGTTCAGCCAGTCTTCCCGGCTGATCCGCTCAATGTACACATCCGTGTTGATGCCCTGGCTGTTCTGACGGATGATCGCTTCCAGCACATTAACCGTATCAGTCGGCAACGTGATTTCGTTGACCCCTTGGGTCAACGTGTAAGTTGCCTGCTCAATCGTCCACAGATTGAGCCCCCGATTAGCCCAGTCGAGAAACAACAGATTGAGGGAGCGTCGCGCCGTATTGAGCTGATAGCCGCTTTGCGGCCTCATCCCACAGCGCTCAAACGCCTCCTCAACCAGATCGTCAATCGACAGGTCAAAGGTCGTTGTGCCTGAGGTGGCCATTTAGCCGCACATCCCGCCTTTGCGATAGCCCTTGACCTTCTGGCCCATGGCCATCCGCTTGTGCTGGTTCACAGCACCGCCCTTGGCCATCATCACCGGACCGGTCTTGGTGCTAGTCGCAGAGATCGTCTTACCACTGCCACCGCCGCTCATCACAGCGCCACCACCGCGCGTCGCGCATCCCATCCCACGTGCCATGATCATTTCCCCTTTTTCATTGCACGACCACGGGTGTCCGCAGTCTTGCGCTTCATGGCCCGACCAGCCATGTCCGAATTTTTCATCATGCTGCCGTCAGGCATCCTGTGCATGCCCGCCATGCCGCCCTTTTTGTATTTGGTGGCCATGCCACCGCCCATCATTTTGCCCACTCCATCGGCCGCAAAGGCGGGCACCATTTTGCCGCCCTTCTTGACCATTTTCATTTTGCCGCCCTTGTCCATCATCTGCTTACCCTACCTTTCGGATTTCATCCAATTTGGCCTCAAGCCGATTAAATCGCTGATCAAAGTGACTCACCATCCGGTCCAGCCGATCATCAATCTCGCGCCGCGTGACGTGCTCTTTGGCCATCTCTTCACGGGTCTTGTTCAGCAGTATACCGAGCCTGTGCAGCTCATCAAAGCGGCTTTTGATCAAAAAAGCCATAATCCCGACCAGTGCTGTCAGGACAATGTTCCAAACCATCATTTCCATGTCAGCAGTTCCATGCTTTCAGCGACAAAGCTTTACGGGTTGGACGACCTTTTTCGTCCTTCATCGGTCCAGGCATGCCACTCATGCGGGCGCAAAATGACTTGCGCCGCTTGGCATCCTTCTCAGTCTTAGGATTGGGAGCAGGCGGCTTAAGACCTGGCTTGCCGGGATTGGCCGCGTTGTAACTGGCTCGGCCCTTGGCATTCAACCCACCCTTGGGGTTCTTGCCTTCCTTACGCTGCCATGCAGGGGTCTTAGCCATGTTTACCTCTTCTGCTCTTTGAGTTCAGCAGCCAGAACTTCTGTCTTCTCTTTGCTGCTTGCGCTGGAGCCGAGGAAGAAGTTCAGGATTGTTGCGACCACTGTGCCCAGCAAGAAACCCAAGATAGTGTCCGCGAAGCGGATGTTCATCTCAGGGATGAAGGTGAAGGTGATCAGGAAGATATAGACAACCGCAGTCACTGACCAGAACGTAGCGAGGTACATGACATACCTCTTGGCGAACTTGTCGTCCTGCTGCAATGCAGCTACCTGCATGGCCCGAGCGTCAGCCGTGTTCTTGTTGGCTTGCTCGATCTTGAACTCTTCGTGCTTCTGAGCAGCTTCACGCAGGGCTTTCACTTCCTCTGCGCTCATGTCAGGCTTTAGCTCGATGCCGGTTTTTTCCTGAACATAGTCCAGACCCTTGTTCATGACCGCTTGGGCAACCTTGGGCAGGTTGTTCTGGATGAGACTGGATACGATACCGGCAAGGAGGGGAGTCATTTACTGCCTCAAGTTGAAAGTGAGGTTCTGGTGGCGGGGATAAGTTACGACTCGTTCGCCCTCTGGACACTTGTACTTGATCGTAGCAAGCAGCGTTGATTTGCCCGGTGCCGGTACATCTTTCAGCGTCAAAGAGTAGGTGAAGGTATCCACCTCTGGCCCTGCTGGTCCGGAGAACCTGGGATTGGACGGTGTGGCTTCATGCACCATACCGTTACCATCACGGATGGCCGGAATGAAGGATTCGACTGAACAGTCGTCACGCTTCTTGATCCTGGCAACCGTTACGGTGATTGGAGCGCCAATCGTCGCATCCGGAATCTTAAAATGCTCCGGCACCCATTCGATGATCTGGTTGTCTAGCCAGCCAAACTTATCAAATAGCGTGTAGCCGCCTCCCAGTGCAGCAATGCTGGCAGCAACTGCCCCAATTGCTTTGTGGAAGTCGATCACTCATGCCTCCAACAAGCTCGCAATCCGTCTAGCCCAGCCTTTAGAAAACGAAGGCCAGCCTGACATGTCCGTCATCGCTCGCAGTCGGCGGGCAAGCATCTTCCGAAGCAGCCCGTCAGGGTTGACTTCATTGAGTGCAGCCAGAGTCTTAGGACCGAGGACACCGTCAGGAGTAGCTCCAACAGACTGCTGAAGCCATTTCACCGCAGTCCCTACACCACTGTTTACCGCAGCATCAAACACCGCATATCGAACAACGGGCGGTAGGTCATCAGCTCGAACCGCATCCCAATACGACTTCTTGTAGATCGTCTTCGCAACATCAGTCGGCATGTCCTTCATCGGACCGTCGTAGCAGTGCTCACGCGCAACAGCAATCGTGATGCCCCACATCGTCTCACCACCCGGATCGGATGGGTGATTTGAGTACGACCCCTCATGCCCAAGAAGCGTATGGAATGCGGTATCGAAGTTCACTGTACGACTTCCTCAACAGGCTCAGGTACTTTTACCTGCGGCGCGGCTTGCTCCTGAAGTGCCTGAACAATTTGAAACACTTCGCCGTATGGGCGTGTTCCAAGATACTGCAACACACCGTTAATCAGAGAAAGCTTAAGAACAATGTCCTGATCATTCATCTTACTTCCTTTCAGTTTGCAGTAACCCAAGGCAGAGGAGGTTGAATCACAGGCGGGTTGATTTGATTGTCGATCTGAGCTTGTACCGCAGCCTCAGTCGCGTCTTTGTCCACGCCATTCGCCCAGATCCAGCCCAGCACTTGATCCTGCGTCAGATCAGCGTAGGGGGTGAAGTTTGCCGGATCAGCAGGGGGCAGTGAGCAGGTGGAGTACACGCTTGCGCTGTAGCTGTCCTGTGTGCCGTTGCAGCGCCAGCCCACGGTGATCACCGCTTCTGCGGGATCAGCAGAGGTCGGTGTGGTGTTCATCCATTCGATTTTCCAGACTGTGGTCATGATTTAGTCCTCAATAAATTCGTGAACCGCGTCAAGACCGAAATGGTCGTTGACGAATTTCAGCAGACGTTCGACATCAATCCGCAAAACCTTGCCAGTTGGCGTGTGTTTGGAATGGAAGATCCATTCGTTGGTTGACTGGTCGTGCGGAGACAGCAGGGTTGAGTTACCAGCAGCATCCATAACCCGCGCTTCGCCAGACGCTGAGTAAAACGATACGCCGTTGGTAAGTGTTCCGACAGGGGCGGTTCCGTTAAACAGCACCAGTTGATTTGTCCCTTCAGTCGTAGCGCGGTCTGCGGTGCCTCCGATCTTAAAATTCCCGACGCTGGTGATACGGGCGCGTTCGGTTCCCGCCGTGTAAAACAACACGCCAGTCGCGCCGCCAGCTTCACGAAAGATGTCGATAGCGGCTTTTACTGCAAGCGTTGTTCCGCCACCTGCCGACAGGCGCAGATAGCCCGAATCAGAAGTACTTGCGTTGCCGAGGCCCGAGTGAATTTCGCCTGACACGATGGAAGTCGAAAGAGCTGGCAACGTTCCAGATGAGTTGCGAAAGTCGCCGCCATCGACATGCAGCTTTGCTTGCGGCGAACTCGTCCCAATGCCCAGATTCGTGCCATCAAACGTCAGCGCACTCCCCGTGGTCAGGACTTTGGAGCCGTTGAGGTAGGCCACGCCGTTGGCGGTGCCTGCGCTTACAGGAGCTGACTGGAACTCAGTCAGTGTAATCTTTTTGCTTTGATCGGCTGCAACAGGCTCTGATACATCGACGATGTATAACAAATCACCGGAAGCGGCATTGGCTCCAGTAAGCGCGGTGAGCTGAGAAACTTTTTTATCTGCCATGATTTACCTCTAGGATTCCAACTGAATCCTGATAGGCGGAGTGCCACCTTCTTGCAGAAGAAATTCGGTGACAATTCCTTCAAGCTCAATAAACCCAATAGACACAGGCGGAGTTGGCGGAACACCAGAGTACAAATTGACTACCCCAGTCCCCGCCACACCCCGCCCCATGTCTAACGCTCCGGTGACATCCGCAACAACAAACTCGGCTCCACCCGTTTCGGTGTTAGCTTGATTTGCAACAGATGCCCAACCGACGTAGCCCATGTCAATTATCCAGCCTGGATAATTACGAACCGCGCTGTGCCAGACCCAGAATTAACCGTTACCCGCACTGCGCGCACAGGGAATGCATAGTTCCCATCCGCATTTACCGATAACCCGGCAACCGTCGGATGATTGAACCACGTCGGCGTGATCGACACATCAAAGATGTCGTCGAACGTGTGCTGAACCGTGTAGTTGACGGTGCCACTAACCGTCACCGCAAACCCAATGTTAAACGGGTCTTGATGATAGTCCAGCACCACCGTCTGAGACGAGCCAACGCCCGTCTTACTGACGACGATGTAACTCATGGCCTACTCCTTAACGAGTGGCGGCGGCGAAAACGTAGTCGATCGTGGTTTTCCTGGTGCCAGACGCACTGCCCGACAAAGACATGGCTGCAAGAGCCAGTTCAGTCGTCGGAATGTTAGTCGTGTGAACCGCAACCTGATTGCCGTCGACGTAAAAAAACACCTGGCCCGTACCATAAACGCGAATGCCAAGCTTGACGTATGTATTGTCAGCTAGGTCAACGCCTGAATCGGTTGAGGTCTCAGTGCCGCCCGACTCGGTCTTGCAAAGGATCGAGGCGTTGCCGTCGTCCACCTGGAAAACAATCCGGTCAGCCGCAGTCAACATGGCCTCAGGATTGGTTGCAAAATTAACCGTAAAACCAACACAGATGTCCGTCTGGTCCGCGTCATTGCACTGAAGCTTTGTCTCAAACCAAAGAGTCTTGTCGGTCTGCGCCTTGAAGATTTCGTTGCCCTGAACAGACGCGCCATCATCATCAGTCGTCGCAGCAGACGTGAGCTCCAGGACACCGTTTAGAACGTCGGCACCGATACCTGCCGAGGCTCCAGAATCTTTGACCACGGTCCAGTCGTTAGTGGAATCCAGCGCCACACCCGTGAAGTCGTCCATGTAGGTCACGACATCGGTGTCAACGGTGGTGGTGAGATCGGTGCCCCAAGCACCTGTTGCGCCCTTGCCCGAATATTGAAGCGGGCCAGAGTAATGGGTAGCAGCCATGCTGTGTCCTCACATGCGAGTTACGGCGCGTCTGTCTGCATGTCGTCAGCCGGGACTGTCAGACGCACCGGAGATGACCCCGGAATAGCGCTGTTTTAACACAACAACAAATAAAAAGAAAGGGGGCCAAAGCCCCCTTTCCATCAGTCCGAAAACTGATTACACACCCGGCGAACCAAACAGACCGCGCGGATCCGAGAACCCGAAGCTGTAACGCTCACGGGCCTTATACCGCACGTTACCGGTGTCGAAGTCGCCTTCAAAACCGGTCTTCAGCGCCACGCGTTCAAACATCTTCATGCCGTTGGGCGCGTCGGTCTTGATGAACCAAGCTTCCGGGTCGGTCAGGAAGTGGTTGACAGTGTAGCCCTGCGGCACCATGCCCATGTTCCGAACCGCGTTGATGTCGTTATCAGCCGTGCCGACACGAAGCGTGGACTTCATGATACGGTCAGCCGTAAACATCAGCTCTTTCGGGATGATCAGCTTCAGGCCCTGAACAGCGATCTTCAGGCCACGCTCATCAGTGAACGCAGCGATGTCGATCAGCGCCTGCTCCAAAGAAGTTTCGCTGAGGTCCGCGGGAACGGTCAGCTCATTCTTCAGATCCGGGCCCGACAGGGTCGGGTGATCCAGAGCACACAGGGGCTTGCCGTCGCCACCGATCGAGGTGTCGAAAGCACCGTTCAGAACCGAAGCCGCTTTGATCTGCTTGGTCTGAGCCATGGAGCGGGCCAGGGCGCGGGTGTAACGAGCCGACAGACGGTCGTAGAGGTTGTCCTCAACGGCCTCTTCGGTCAGCGCAAACGCCAGCGCAATGGTCTCGTGCGTGTAGCGAGCGGTATAGACTTCCTGCGCTTGGTCATAAGCAACACCAGCGCCTTCAGTCTTCACCGGGGCCTCGCCAAAGCCCGATTCCATCACCTCTTCCTCGAACGCACGATCAGAGCTTTCGACCGCATAGATCTCAGTGTGCTCTTGCTCGTAGTTCTTGTACTCCAGACCAAACAGAGCATTGAGGCCAGGCTCAAGCTCTTTTACCAGTTGTGCACGTGAAATCGCCATGATGGCCTCCTAATTAGGTGCTGAAGCCGGGGGTGCCGGTGCTGCCATACATGTGCTCGTTGATTTTCACAACCAGCACCGCGTATTGACCCAGCTCGTTACCCGGAACATTCCAAAGACCAATGGCCTTCAGGTTGGCAGAAGCGCTTTCAGTGAAAGTGCCACTCATGGTCATCGCTGACACACCCGTCGTCGTGCTGCCGGTGGTCGAGGCCGTGATATCGGCATTAGTACCGAAATTGGCCTGAGTCGGCGTGCCCGCATTCTGGATGATGAACAACTGATTCGGATCATCAATCACATCCGCAATGATCTTGCCTTGCGTGATATTAACCGAGCCCGGATAGTAGTTCTTCCAAGTCGGCTTGCCAGTGGTGGGATCAATGTAGCTGCAACCATTGAACACACCCACCGCAACCGTATGGTCCGTGTTGTTGAACTTGACCAGATAACCATTGTCAATGGTCACCAGATCTCCTTGGTAAATCGCCCCAGACTGGTTGTCCGCGATCTCGTACCCATACTGCTTTTGGGCACCAGTGGCAGACAGGTTGCCAAGAGGGCGAAGGCCAAAGGGCTTGTTTACGTTAGCCATTTGATGTTTCCTTCAAAGTTAGATCAAGAACCCCTTCCGGGGCTTCCAAATGAAACACGCGACTGGCGGGTAGGACGCTCAATCACCATGCTCGAATGAGCATTGGACTTCATGAGTTCGTTATCCGCAGCCTGAAGTTGCTCGCTCGCACGCTCTCGGTAGTACGCATTGCGCTCTGCCGCTGTCTCGTCAGGGATCCTGGCAAGCAAAAGACCTCCCACGCTAATAACACCAGCGTGTCGGCCATCTTCAACCGTCGGCACATGGTAGTCAGGATACTCCGAACCGCGCACCAGCTCGTACCCCTCACGGAGCCGACCAGCAACGTTCGTCACATCTTGTTGACCACCCGCCATGGCACGAATCCAACGGTGCTTGTATCCCGGCGGAGCAGGAGGAGCATCAAGGCGAGAAGGCGGTGCCCACGGCTTGCGTCGCGCACTTTTCTCACGAGACTCGGAATCGCGAGAACTGCGTGTCAGAGACGGGATTTTGACATCAGACATGGTTTAATCCTTCACGTACTTGGCGTATTCCTCAAGCGGAACACCTAGTTTTTTCGCAATGGCCACCTGACTTGGCGTCAGTCGAACCGTGCGGCGTGCAGCTTGGTTAATCCCGGAAGACCGAGAAGCAGGCGCTACCGTTTGCACGTTCCGCGTAGCCCCGTTAGGCGTACCAGCAAACTTTTTTGGAAAAGCCTGCCGGATACGGGTATCTAATTCATGATAATACTCGTCAGAGGCCGGGTCAACACCCTCCATCTCAATCAACTGACGATGAATGCCCCACGCAGCATGCGTCATCACCGTATCCTTGCCGTACCAAGGATTACGTTCAGCCCATTCCTCGACCCTGGGATCAATCTGAGCCGGTTGCCGCATCTGCTGTTGTTGAACCGGTTGCTGATATACCGGCTGCTGCTGTTGCATGCTCTCCTGCCGCGTTTCTACAGCAGGCTTTTGCGCCATCGCAGCTTCAACTTGATTTGATTCATACGTCAACGAAGCCAGCCGCTGCTGTGCCTCCGTTTCCGTGTCCAAATCACCTTCCTCACGCGCCTTTTTAATGATCTGCTTGAGCGCAATCAACTGCGTATCAATACGGCTCTTTGCCTCAGTCAACCGACCTTCGTTTGACTGCTGATACTTTTGCTCCAACTGCTGCGCACGCTCTTGCACGCTCTTGGCATATTCCAGCGCCGCCTGCTCACGACGCTGCGTTTCACGCAATCGCGCCGTTAGCTTGTCAATCCGCTTTTGGACGTTGGCACTGTACTGATCCAACTCATTTTCGTTGTTTCCAACACCTTCCTGACCGGTGGCAACCACTTCCGGTGGCTGGGGCTTGTCCAACACCTCAGACTTTCCATCCTCCGAGAGCTGCACCGTTGCAGGCTGCTCGTCTTCTCCAATCTTGAACTCCAACTGGTCTTGATTCATACCTCACCCCTTACATATGCAGAATGTCTTCAGGATCACGGACCACGCCCAGGACCTCGTCATCATTGATCAGCCGAATTTCGCCCCCGTCAATTGGGATGCGCGCTCCTGCATAGCGGCCAAAGATGATCCAATCCCCCTCCTTGCACCACGGCCCCGTTAGGAATTTCGATTCGTCGGCATATGCCAACGAACCCACCTTCAGGACGTAGCCACAAACAGTGGAAAGCTGTGTTTTGCGCTGAGTTTCCTCAGACAACACAATTCCACCCTTTGTCTTTTCTGCACCACGATACGGAAGTATTGCAATCCGCCATCCCGTCGGCGTCGGAATCATGTCCTTCACCGATTGATGCAGTTTTTCAGGGGAAAAGCCTGACTCTGTGTACGCATCATCCAAAGATGGTGCTTTGGACTGCGCCTCCTCGGCCCATTTGCGCTCCAAGGCCGTCATTGATATCGACTCGACCGTTTCCATGGCTCTCCTTTCAGGTTTAATCACGGTTGTCCGTGTGCTTCCTCAAAAGCGCCTTCACGGATTCCTCAACCATCTTCAAACCCTCAAGTCGGCCCATCATGAAACGATAACGCTCCATGTCGGAGATCGTGCCGCTCAAGACAATTTGCTCTGACTGACCTTGCAGCTTTCTAACTTCCTTCAAAACGGCTTCTGCAAACTCAAGCATGGCGATTTTCCATGAAAAGCAGGCGGATTTGCGCTCCGCCTGATAGCGCTGACAATCAGTATATCTTAACCGGACGATTTCCATCCTTTTTCTTCACAATCATCGCAGGGCCCTGTACTCCACCACCACGTTTCATGCCCCGCGCCTTGCCCGCCTTCTCATACGCAATCGCCGCCGCCTGTTTTACGGCTGCCGACACGTTTTTAGGCTCGCTCGTCCCAATTGACCCCTGCTTTTTGTACGAACGCACCATTTCGCCAATGTTGGAACTGATGGTTTTCTGACTAGAACCACGTTTAAGCGGCATTTAAGCCTCCCTGAGGTTGAACAAGCTTCATTTGCTGAAGTTTTAACCGTTCCTGATTGAACATGTTGGCTTGTTGGGCCTTGTTCTGGTCCAAACTAAGCTTTTGCTGGTCCAACTTGACCCGCTCTTGGTCAATCTTGGCCCTATTTTCAATCTCCAACCGCTTCAAAGCAATCAACGGATCCTCGCCGCCCTCCCCGGAGAGCTGGCCTTGCAACTTACCCATGTCCTGTAAGAACATGGCCACCTTGATGGCAATCATTCCTTCCTTCTGGATCGCCGAAATCATCCGATCCGGGTCCGTTCCATACGCCTTGAAGAGTTCTACCTCCACATCCTCCTCCGCTTTGAGTCGAATGTGCTCCAAAATGTGTTTTTGCAACTCCATCGCAGCAATAGGATTGGCCTGAAGCATCGGTGACAGCCCCATAATCAAGTGCGCCGCGATGTGCGCATCATGCTGCTGCCCCGCAAACGCCTTTAGCTTCATCCCATTCAACACATCACTGTTCTCGGCCGCCGGATCACGGGGCAAATTCGTGTTTTGAGGCAGCAAAATGCCGTCAATGTCCCGAATATTGAGCGCCGCGTACATCCTGTAGTACGCCTCGTACATGTTGTGCATGTTTGGCGCACTCTGCGCGAGCTGCAACTGCATCTGCGCCAGCTGAATCCGCTGCGCCGTCGAGAAAATGTTGGGATCAGCCACCGGCAACACCGAGACCATTCGGTTGAAGTCCGCTTTTTTGATCCGCCTCGACGCCCCAGGCACATCATACGGGTACTCATCAGGCAAGTACTGGCCAAACCCCTCAAACAACAACTGAAACTCAAGCGTCTGAGCATAGTGCAAGCGCTTGTGGATGCTCGACATCACCATCGCACCGCGCTCAAGCAGCGCAAGCGTCGTCCCAACCTGCGCATACTGGTTGCCGTCGCCCACTTGCATGTCGGCCGTGCTCGACAAACGCTTGCCAGCGTCTACCAAAAAGCCCAACAGCGACATCAAAACCTGGCTCGGTTCCTTGTACGGCAGCGGCATGAGCGATGCCGTCAACTCCGCGCCGCCCGCATCAATGTCTCGCCACTCCCCAGGCTGGATCGGATCTGAGTCGTCCGCGATCCGCGCGCCTTTTGCCTTGAACCCAGCAGGCAAATTGGCCAAGGTCCCCGCATCAATCAACTGCCGCAACGCACTCGTTGCCGCCTTCGACAGCCCACCAATCAAGTGCACAAATCCAAGGCCATAGGCCCCCGGACCTTCCACCAGTACATAGTGAACAAAGTAGTTGCGCCGCTGCTTAAGCTCGTCGTCCTCTTGCCAATTACGACGAATCCCAATCACCTTCATCGAATCTTCTGCCAATGTCACCACATACGGCAGCTTGATCCCCGTGGGATTGCCATCCTCATCCTTGTCCTCGAAGCCCGGCACATCCAAATCAACCAACTGCTCAAGCAAAAACACCTCGCCAACATCGCCCATACCGTCCGTTGGCTGAATCCCCGTTACCTTGTCCACCGCCGCCTGAATCGGACTCGGATCCGCAGGCGTCGACAAGGTCTGCACACTGGTGTCCAAGTACTCTCGACTGACCACGCGCTTTCTAAACTCATTCGCGTCCATCGCAATCCGGTGCGTGAGCCGTGGGCACTGCGACACGACACTCGAACCGTTGTACGGGATGTACACGTCATCGGCCAGACACAACTTACTGACCATCCGGCCTAACTGAAAGTCGTAGTACACCTTCTTGAACGTCGAACCACCGTACCCGGTGTAGAAAAGCAACTGGTCAAACTCCGGTGTGTACTCCTTCATCACCGTCGTAATCTGGTAGTTCATGAAGTCCTGCACGCGGCCCGCCTGCTGGTACTTCTCCACCGTCTCGCGGCCCATGATCTGCGTGCGCACAGGACCCCCTGAGGGCATCAACTCCTTCAGCGCCTGAGCCTGGAACTGAATGATCGCTTCCATCAACATCGGATGCGCCACGCCCGCTGCACCCCTGAAGGGCTTGGTCCGTTCTTCAATCTTCAATCCCAACAGATCAAGACCCTTGGCAAACATGTTTTCCCAGTCCGACCGAGATCCCTTGTCCGCCTCAAACATTGCCGACACATCAATCGAGATCTTGGCCAACGCCTCAGGCTCAATGACCTCCGCCAGATTGGCGTAAAAGTCCACCTCCTCAGCTTCAGCCTCCCCAATCTCAATCGTCGCCCCACCGTCCTCGTCCAGCTCAATCTCAATCTCGGGCGGCTCATCACCGCCCATGAGCACAATGTCCAAGGCAGGAGCAGGATTTACGGCTTTATCAATCGGCATGTTCTTTCCTTAGGATTTGGCTTTGATGAAGGCATCATGTTTGTTGACAGGGCCGCCTTCTTTACGCTTAATGATCAGGTCTTGAGGAGGAATAACCTGACCATTCCTTGTGTAACTTTCCAATGGAAACATTTGTCGACGCTGCTCCATGTCCAATGGCCTACGGCTTTGCACGGCCCGCGCTTCGGCCTCTCCATGCAGCCTCATGTAATACTCGTCTGCTGCCGATTCCTGCGCTTTTCTTTCAATTTGTTGTAGCGCGTCCGGTGATTTCATCCACTCCAAATAATCACGGTACGCGGCTCGGGATTCAGGCGTCGGAATGTCTGTTTTCCACGCAATTCTTGAGTACTCTTCAAGCGTGTGTGGAGTGCTCAGTTCCTTGCGCTTTCTTTCCAAAATCTCAAACGCTTGTTTGTTCTGGAAGGCCATGGCCGAATTGCCTCCCTTGGAAAAGTTTTCGCGATTTTGAATTGCATGCTGCACCTCATGCAAGGCTTCCGCTACGTCCCTAGTGCCTCGTTGGTTAAGGATCAAAGAGTCATCCGCAGTAACATAACCACTCGTCGGCCTGCTGAGGTCCTTGGTAACCTCAAGCCCCTGTAGGTCAGGATAATTCCTATACAACTCCGGGTGACTTACAAACGATTCCAAAGGCCCTTGATCCGGGCCCTGTTTCATTGACGCCGGGACATCAGAAATCTCCTGTCGCCACTTCCCGTCCGGTGCTCGAAAATTCATGGTCGCTGACCAGATTTCCTGTGGCGACGCACCAGCCTTTTCCATTTCAACAGCCGTTTTGTGCGCCGCCTTATTCCATTGCGCGGCTCGCGGGCCAATGAAAATTGATGTTGCCACACCTTCCAAGAGTCCAGGAACTTGCATCGCTGCCTTGGCTGCTCCCTTTGCCATCACAGGACCAGGCATATTCCCAATGGCCTGCAACGCCTTGTAAGCCTCCGTCGGATTTGTTGGATCTGATGGATCTAGACCAAAAAACCCTTTCGTTGCTTCCCTCACCGGCTCAATCAACCGCTTCAACGCCTTGGACGCCGATGACTCTTCGGTCACCGGCTGTTCTTCAGGGGACGAAACCTCACCGCCCGCTTGCATGTTCCGTGCAATGAAGTCGTCGTGCTTGTTGACAGGGCCGCCGTGGGCAAAACCACGCCGCGCAACTTCATTTAACTTTCCCATCCAATTATCCAGGATTTCCTGCGGCATGTCGTTTTCCTGAGCCATGCGCTTGAAATCATCCCGCGTATAAAAACCAGGCTCGATGGTCTTGGAAAACCCGGGTAACCGTTGCCCAGGCGTGACTTGGAAAATGCCTGCGTTTTTAAGGTCTACATTACCTTCCTTTGTAATGTTAGAGACACGACCTGACCTTAAGAAATCCAAAACAAAGGGCAACTGCTCCTCTCCTGGTGCTCCGTTGTCAAACCCCTTTACTTGATTGAGCGCTAGCGCAGCCTTCTGGTACTCTGGAGAAGCCCTTACCACATCTTCCCAATTAAACTGCTGCCCAGAATTTTCAAGCGTTGAAAGCTGATCAAACAACCTCTGTGACATCAAATTACTGTGATAGTACTCCCCCGGCGTCATGGTATAAGTAAACTCCACCGTTGCCTTGGGCACTCCTTTGCCATCGCGCAAACTAAAAATACTGCTTTTCCCGGTTTCAACCTTTGGACAATACCCGCCGACACAATGCGACAGCATCCGTCCCTCATACTTCAAGGCATTTTGCAGGTCTTTCTGTCCGTCCAAATACTGCAAAAAATCCACCGCGTCCTGGCGGGAGGACAAGCCCGTGGTCGTGTACTTACCTGTATCACGGTCAAAAATAGCCCATGACTCATCACGGGCCGTGGCCCGTGGCTGAACAATGTCAAGGTTTTCCGGGATCTCAAAGTCCTGGCGCGGTGGCGGTATCTTTAACTCCACCCAACGCAGCCCTTCATCGTTAGCCGCAGTGGTCCCTGGGACTGTTTCATAGGTTTTTACAGGAACCGTTGCCTTGTTAGCGGCAATCAGCATATCTGCTTCTCTTTGTTGAACCCTTCTAAAAGCATTGATGTCGTCTACTAGCTTAAACACCTTTTCAACTGAGCTTTTTTTCAGTTCCTCAGGCGTGATCTGCAAGTTATTAGGCAGCCCCGCTGTGGGATCCAAAGCGGTTCTTAGGTCGTCTACTACATGGTTAAAGCTCGTGCGCAATTCAGTACCAAGACCGTAGACCTTGTCTCCTGGGCCTAATTTTTCAAGCCACGGTGGAAGAGTGTCCGCGCTAAGCTCCCTTAGAAGCCCTGCTGGATGTGCATAAATACTCACATCAGAAAGCGCTTCCCACTGCTGTGCGGCCTCACTTTTTGACACCGGCTCCTCCGGCATTCCGGCCCGCCGCCTCTTTAACTCAGCCTCAATCTTAATGCCGTCGAACTGTGCAGGATAGGCTTGGCTAAACACCACCCCGCCTTGTTGATTTTCAATAAACAGTCGTTCTTGCTCTAACTTGTTTAGCCGCGCCTGAGACCGAGTCAATACCTCAGGGCCAACATTGCGTTCGGCCATGACCCGCTCAATGTCAGCCTTGAGCTTGTTGATCTGACGGTCTTTTTCTTCTAAAAGCTTTGGCTTTTGCACCAGTTCCCACTGGTCTATCTGCTTCAAAACCGGATCGTTGACCGTGCCGACCTCATTGCGCACATACTTTGACAGCTTTGTATCCACCCAGTCGTTAACCGCCTGGTTTATCTTGTTGGTCCTGACTGCGCCCTCGTACAGGGCCCCGGTGTAATTTGGTGCATATAACTCCAGTGGAATATCAGATAACTTGAGTTCACCCAAACGGTCCTCTAACCTGTGCCAATTACCTCCTCCAGGCTTTACCGCATACGACGCCCCAGGCACTGACAGGGCTTGGTTGTATGCCTGGAAGTCCTTGGCCGCGGCTGACAAACCCTCGCCCACGGCCTGAGCGCCGCGGGCCGCGGCGCGTACAGGAGCCGCAGGATTCACCAACGCACTGCCAATGTCCCCCGCGCCATACAAAAACGCCTGCGTCGGATCCGTGGGCGGCGCAGGACGGATCCCCATCCGCGTCGCAAAATCCTTCACCGCCTCACTGCCGTAAAACGGCTGACGCCCCGTCGGTGCCGCCAACAAATTGGCAATGTCCCCCGGCGCGCCCAACAGGTTGTACGGCATGTTCGCCACACCCTGCATGACCGCCCGGCTCATGGCCTGATTCTGTTCCAACGTCGCTGGCCTGCGCGTGCGCTGCTGCAAAGGCCGACCCGACCGAATCGGATCGTCCCGCGCTTCAATTTCGTCCAAGTACGTCCGAGAGTCCGATGTTTCACGTGAAACATCCCCGCCCTCAGCAAAACTCCTCCGCGTCAACGCCGACTTCGTCAACGTCGGACCCTCCAAGGTCGGCGCTCCAAAAGTATCCCTCGCCAACCCCTTCGCCATATTCTGTACACCACGCTCTCTGATCTTCAACTGCCTCAACACATCATCCAACTGCGCCCGCGCCGTGTCACCCCCTCCCCTTCTCCCTTTCTCACCCTTCATCTCACCAAGACTGCCCAACGCCATCCCCATCGACTTGGATGACCCCATCCCAGCACTCTCAAACACATTCCTGGCCCGCGAGCCGCGGCCCGCGCTCGGTTCAGGCATCTCCTCCTCAACCTCGCCACCCTCCGCCATCAACTTCACCTTGGCACTAAGCTTGGGCAAACGCTTCACCCCGCCAAGGTTGCCCAACAACTCCTTCGCCGTCTTTACCCTAGGTACTTTGATCATGGCCCGCGCCCCGCAAAAGTCCCACCATTCTATGCGTCAATAGTATTCCGGAACAAGCTCCCGCTGCGACCCCTCCTCCACATCGTCACTCTTCAACACCAAAAAATTACCCTGCCTAAACCGCATCATCGCCTGCACCGTCGAATCCACCTGGTCGTCATTGTCCCCATTCGGAAACGCCGCACACTCCTCCACTAACCCCTCCGCCCAATCAGTGTCCGGAGCCCACACCATTCCCGCCTCAAAGATCGGCGCAACCGCGTTCGCACGACTCACCTTGTCCGTCCCCGCCTTCCGTCCCCCAGGGCTGTACATCGTCACAGGAATACTCATCTTCCGTAACTCCTGCTGCAACGACACCCCCGTCGCTTTCGCCTCAATCAACACATTATCCGGCTGCCAATACTCATACTGCTCCTTCGCCACACGCTTCAACTCCGGAAAATCCCACCGCCCCTTCTTCACATCCAACAAAATAATGTTCGCCCCACTGTCCTCATCCGGATAAAACACACCCCACGTCGTAATCACACTAAAGTCAGCCGTCTCCTTCTTGCTGTACGCCGTGTCCAAAGACTGAATAATGTAGTTCACGATCGGCGGATCATCGTGCGGCCACACCCGCCACCACTCCCGCTTCAATATCGCACCCTCGTCATTGGTCGGCTGCTGCTGGTACATCGCATTCCACTTCTGTACCGACAAACTCGCCCTGACCGCCTCCAACTCCTCTAACTTCCAAAACTCC